>ENA-UOJC01000030-UOJC01000030.1-human-gut-metagenome-genome-assembly--contig:-C104-NODE-30-length-227567-cov-11.932544_pt1 | contig 227567 bp, 219 predicted proteins | sample MGYA00242339_ERZ723886 | MGnify/ENA metagenome assembly ERZ723886 | reverse complement strand
ATATTGACATTTGTTGAAAACATTATATAATCATAATATACACATGAAAATTTTCGAAATAATTTAGTGTTTACAACAAAATTAATAATTTATATTGTCATAGAAAAATCTCTCTTTTTTGTAAAAGAGGGATTGTTTTTATAGATACATAATTAATCAGAGCATACCCGCAGAATATTACATTCATCATCCCATTCAACAGCCCCCTTAATATCATCAATATTATGGTAATTATAAGGATTTTCTATATACTGTGGATGAAACATCCCAACAGAATGTAATCGTTTTATGATATCAGGTAATAAAGTTGTACTGCCGGCTATAGTTCCATCTTTTGAAGCCGCTTGTTTGCCGTCATAGAAAATTTCAGAGTCAGCAAACATAAATTTGTATAACCCCTCACACTGCCCTTTCCCGCAAATGGCGAGGGTATATTTTGTACAAGGGAGACAGTCGCTTACAAGAATAACCTTTTCAACAGGTTTGCATTTAAAAAACAGCCTCAAAGCATCATCCGACACATGAACCCCGTCGGCAATAATTTCGGAATATAATTCATCATTAATCAATGCAGAAAGTGCAGTTGATTTTCCACGGTGAGAAATTCCCTCCATAGCGTTAAAGGTATGAGTTGTTCCGGTGCAGCCGGTTAAATCACCCCCCACACAATGCCCCGCCTGAACTTTTATGCCTTTTTCTTTCAAATAATCTATCAAATCAACATTAAGTTCAGGAGCAAGCGTCACAATTTTTATAAAATCATCCTCTAACAATTTGTAATTTTCAACTGTAGGGGCAAGAAAGTGTACAGGGTTATGTATCCCTTTTTTCTTTTCATTGATAAATATACCTTCAAGATGAACTCCAAGGATTTTTGCCATTCCGGTTGTCTGTTTTGCGGCAGCTTCCTTAATAACGGCAACTGCCCGCTTTATATTAGCCGCACTATCCGTCACAAGTGTCGGAAAGATACCGCCGACACCGTATTTAAGAATTTCTTTTGATAAATATAAAACATCATCAACATTTGCTGTATTAAAATTGACCCCGAAAGCACCGTGGAAATGCTGCTCAATTAATAATCTGCTTTTCATTATCTTTCTTCATCCTCTTTCACTCTCCCGCAAGGGGTGAGAGAAATATTGTATTTTTTATTAAATTACACTGCCTTCAAAGACTTTTCGTGCTTCTTCCCTGTCATCAAAATGAATTGTGCGGTCTTTCAGAATCTGGTAATCTTCATGTCCTTTACCCGCAATAACCACAACATCATTGTTTCCGGCAATATTTTTCAATAAAGCTATAGCATGACCTCTATCCGGCTCAACCGTAACTTTATCAGGATTTGTAGATTTAAGTCCCGCAATAATATCCGTAATAATTGTCTGCGGATCTTCACTTCGCGGATTATCGCTTGTAATTACAATTTTATCTGCAATTTTTTCAGCTATAGCACCCATTTTCGGACGTTTTGTAGCATCTCTGTCGCCTCCGCACCCGAAAAGACAGATAAGTTTTCCGTCCTTAGGTGTAATTTCCCTTGCCGAATTCAAAACATTCTCCAACCCGTCAGGAGTATGTGCGTAATCCACAATGACAAGAGGTTTTTTAACAACAACCTCAAATCTTCCTGCAACACCTTTTACATTTTCCAGAGCTTTTAGAGCAACACTTAAATCAATTCCTATTGCAAGAGAAGCCGTAACAGCAGCCAGAACATTGTAAACGCTGAACATACCATTCATATGCAGATTAACAGGATATTCACCATCCTTTGTCACAAGCGTAAATTCTGCTCCGTTAAGCGAGAAATTTATATTTTTGGCCATTACATCAGCTGATTTTTTTACACCATAAGTAAAAGTTCGGACACCTTTCGGAACAACACTTAAAAACCTATCCGCATAGTTGTCATCAGCATTTATAACAGCAAACGGCACTTTCGAAATTTCGTCACCTTCCAATGGCATTGACTCCGCAAGCCCTTTGAACAATAAAGCCTTTGCTTCAAAATAATTATCCATTGTAATATGGTAATCAAGGTGATCCTGAGTAAGATTTGTCAAAATAGCACCGTCAAACTTACAACCGCCTACTCTGTTTTGCTCCAGAGCATGAGAACTTACTTCCATTACGACATTATCAATTTTTTCAACATCCTTAATCATTCTCAAAGTTGCCTGCAATTCAGGAGCCTGCGGCGTAGTATGTTTTGCATCGCGGTATTCTCCGCCGGATGAAAGTTTATACCCCAGAGTTCCGATTAAGGCACATTTTTGCCCGCTCTGTTCAAATATTTTCTGTATTAAGTGAGTAACTGTTGTTTTACCGTTTGTACCGGTCACTCCGATAAGGTTTAACCCTTTTGAAGGACTTGAATAAAATCTGTCAGCGACATCTGCTATTTTATGTCTTGCAGAACATACAACAACCTGCGGAATTTTTTTATCTACATCAACTTTTCTTTCCACAAGAAGAGCCGCCGCACCTTTTTCTATTGCATTTTTAGCAAACTCATGCCCGTCAGTATATTCCCCCGGAAGACATACAAAAATATCCCCCTTCTTCGTTGTTCTTGAATTATAAGAAATACCGGTAATTTCAACATTTCGAAAATTTATTAAATCTTTATAATCTAAATGTTCAATAAGTTCATCCAATTTCATTTTTACAACTCTCCTTTAAAAATACATCATTAATTATTTGTTTTAGCAGGTACAACTTTATCAGGTTTTAAATTCATCATTCTTGCAATCTGGGCTGCAACCTCGTGGAATACAGGACCGGCAACGGTATTTCCCCATATAGCCCCGACTTTTGCACTGTCAACCATAACATATATCAAAACCTGCGGGTCGCTTGCCGGCAGATACCCGATAGTAGAAGTGTACATATAAGGGGTATATCCGGACGAATTTTCTTTAGGTTTACGGGATGTGCCTGTTTTTGCCGCAACATTGTAGTTATCCATTTTTATGACAGAGCGGCCGTTATTGACACTTCTTGCGAGCAGTCTTGTAATTACATCGGCTGTCATCTGCGAAACAACCTGCGTTCTGTGAACCTTTACGGCTTCTTCTTCAGGCGAATATTTTATAACATGTGGAGTAACCCTGACCCCGCCGTTTGCAAGAGCCTGAACAGCCGAAATCATCTGCATTGCCGTAACAGAGGTTCCGTATCCGTATGCCATTGTCGCATGGATTCCCTGATCCCAGTTATTCCAGTAAGGCAACAGTCCTGAAGACTCGCCCGGCAAATCAATACCGGTTTTAGAACCATAACCGAATTTTTTCAGCATATCATAAAACTCTTTCGGCGTCATAGTTTTAGCAACATTTATAGAACCTATATTGCTGGAGTGCTCAAAAAGATACTCCAGAGAAATTTCACCCGGGTAAGGGTGGACGTCATAATCATAGTTTTTGATTTCCCATTTTCCTATTGTAGTTTTCCCCGTATCAAGAATTTTTGAATGTTCATTAATTTTGCCAAGTTCCATAGCACTGGCCACGGTAACTATTTTGAATGTTGACCCCGGAGGGAATACATCCGTCAATGTCCAATTTTTAATTAAATCCGGAGAAGCATTTCTGAAATTATTAGGATCGTATGTCGGATAAACCGCATAAGCAAGGATTTCCCCGTTTTTAGGATTCATTACAATAACAGTTCCTCTCAATGCTTCTTTTTCATCAACCATTTTCTGCAATTCTTTTTCGCATATATGCTGAATTGCAGCATCTATAGTTAGCGTAACATCCTGACCTTTCGGATTTGTAGCCGTTGCAACGGGATCTGTCATAAAGTCATAAATAATTTTCCCTTTTTGCGTACGCTGAAATTTCACTGTATTTTCAACATGTTCAAGTTTATCTTTTTCCGTGTATTCAACACCGTTTGCGATATCAGCATCAAAATTATAATACCCCAGAACATGTGCTGCCAGAGAACCTTGAGGATACTCTCTCGTATTTTTTTTATCAAGACTTATCGCCCTTAAATGAAGTTGAGAAATTTCCTTGGCTGTATTTCTGTCAACATCTTTTTTTACGGCTATAATTTGATTCTGGCTGTTTAACTTTTTCAAAAGCTGTTCTTTGGGGATTTTTAAGATAGGAGCAAGCTGTTTTGCAATAACTTCAGGTGACGAGTCATCTTCGTCATAATCAGCACGCCTAGCAAAAACATTATAAAAAACTTTATCGGTAGCAAGCTTAATTCCGTTTCTGTCGTAAATATCACCGCGAACTGCAAAATTCTGCCCCGCACGCTGATTTCTCGCTTTAACTCTATATTTTTTTATATCAATTACCTGTATAAAAAATAAATATATAATTAAAGCGACGGCAAAAAGAATAAATAAAATATAAAGCCAGCTCAATATTCTGTCAAAGCTTTTCAATCTTTTATCGGCTGCCTTCTCCTTACGTCTTTCTCTCACCTTTTTTCTCCCTGTAAATAAAATTTTATCACAAGGAATTATGCACATATACAAATATTAACTAATCTTAACGCATATTTAAATCCAAAAATGTTAATATCGGCTTTAAAATTGTTACAAATATTTGAAGTTTTCTATCTTTATGCTACCATTGTAAATAAAACAGATGATTATTATTATAATAAGGGGAAAAATATGATTTCAGTAAACGATTTCAAAACAGGTTTAACTTTAGAATTAGACAACGGCTTGTGGTCAGTTGTTGAATTCTTACACGTTAAACCGGGTAAAGGTGCTGCGTTTGTAAGATCAAAACTAAAAAACGTAGAAACAGGGCAGGTTGTTGAAAAAACATTCCGTGCCGGTGAAAAAGTTGCAAAAGCAACTCTTGACAGACGTGAAATGCAATACCTTTACAAAGAAGGTGCCGATTATATTATGATGGATAACGAGACTTACGAACAATTACAAATTCCGGAAGATCATATCGGTGACGGCAAAAAATATTTGAAAGAGAATATGAATGTTCAGGTTCTTCTTCACGACGGAAGAATCATCGGGGTTGATATTCCTGCTCACGTTGAACTTGAAGTTGTTGATACTCCTCCTGCTGAAAAAGGAAATACAGCACAGGGCGGCTCAAAACCTGCAACTCTTGAAACAGGTGCCGTTGTTAACGTTCCGTTCTTTATTTCCAACGGAGACATTATCAGAGTAGATACAAGATCCAACGAATACCTCGACAGAGTATAACAGAAAGGCAAAATCATGAAATTTGATATCGAATATGTTGAAAAGTTAGCTAAAGTTCTTGCCGATAATTCGTTAACCGAAATATCGTTGGAAGACGGAGAACAGGCTATTACATTAAGAAAAGACCTTGTAATGACAGGTGCTCCTGTTCAAACAGCTGTTCCTCAGGCTGCAGCTCCGGTTCCTGCTGTTTCAGCTCAGGAACAACCTGCAGAGCCGGCAAAAAAAGGAAAACCTATCACCTCACCTATGGTAGGAACTTTCTATTCGGCACCATCTCCTGATGCAAAACCTTTTGTAGAGGTAGGGCAGACTATTTCTCAAGGCGATGTGGTTTGTATCGTTGAAGCTATGAAACTTATGAATGAAATTGAAGCCGAGTGTTCCGGCAAAATTGTTGAAATTTGCGTTAAAGACGGTCAACCTGTCGAATTTGGTCAGGTTTTGATGTATGTTGAATAAAGTGAAGCTTAAAAGTTGAGGAGTGAATATTTTTAATTCACTCTTCACGCTTTACACTTCACCTTTTCGCAAGAAGTATGAATTTTGAAAAGGGATAGAAAAAATGTTTAAAAAAGTATTAATAGCAAACCGTGGAGAAATTGCGGTTCGAATTATAAGAGCCTGCAGAGAAATCGGTATTCCGACAGTAGCTATTTATTCTCAGGCCGATGCAAATTCTCTGCACGTAAGATTAGCAACCGAAGCATACTGCATAGGTCCTGCTCAAAGTGCAAAGAGCTATTTAAGTATTCCTGCAATTATCTCTGCTGCGTTGGTATCCGGTGCGGATGCAATCCATCCCGGTTACGGATTTATGTCGGAGAGAGCTGATTTTGCAGAAATTTGTGCTAAACACGGTATAAAATTTATCGGTCCTACGGCTGAAGCTATGAGAAAAATGGGCGACAAAGCTACTGCCCGTAAAACAATGATTGAAAATAATGTTCCTGTAACACCGGGAACAGGAATTTTAAAAACACCGGAAGAAGTTAAAGAATTTGCAAGAAAAGCAGGTTACCCTATTATTCTTAAAGCAACAGCCGGCGGCGGCGGCAAAGGAATGAGAATAGTCAGAAATGATGATGAAGTTGAAACAAATATGAATCTCTGCCAGTCGGAAGCACAAAATTTCTTTGGCAACCCTGATGTTTATGCCGAAAAATATCTTGAAAATCCTCGCCATATAGAAGTTCAGATTTTAGGTGACCAGTACGGAAATGTTGTTCACATCGGAGAAAGAGACTGTTCAATTCAAAGACGCCATCAAAAATTAATAGAAGAAGCTCCGTCTCCTGCTATTGATGAAAAGACCCGTAAAGAAATGGGAGCAGCAGCGGTTAGAGCAGCAAAAGCCATAAATTATGAAGGTGCCGGAACCTGTGAATTTCTTCTTGACCACGATGGCAAATGGTATTTCATGGAAATGAATACACGTATTCAGGTTGAGCACTGTGTCACAGAAATGATTTCCAATATTGATCTGGTAAGAGAACAAATTATGGTTGCTGCAGGTGAAAAACTTGACTTTACGCAAGATGACATCGTATTGAGAGGTCATGCTATCGAATGCCGTATTAATGCGGAAAATCCTGAAAAAGACTTTATGCCTAATCCGGGTCAAATCACGGGTTATGTTACTCCTGGAGGTTTTGGAGTAAGAGTTGACTCACATGTTTATCAGGATTACTCAATTCCGCCGTACTATGATTCAATGATAGGAAAACTTATCTGCTGGGGCCGAACACGAAATGAAGCCCGCAGAAGAATGTATAGGGCATTAAAAGAGTATGTTATTACAGGAATTGAAACAACTATTCCGTTCCATCAGGCAATAATTGAAGATCCCGTATTTACCAGCGGAAACTTTAATACCGGATTCATAGAAGAATACTATAAAAGAACGGGTAAAAACAAATAAAAAAAGGCTGAATTTTTCAATTCAGCCTTTTTTAATATATTTGTGAACTATTATTATGTTAGTTTAATTAATTATCCATTCTTAATTTTTGATCAACAAAGGCATTTCTCTGGTTTGCCATAAGTTTGCCTCTGATAATATGGTAAGTTGCAACACCTGCAGCAGCTAAACCTGCAACAATTTTAACAGAAGTACTCATGCTTTTAATCGGTTGTTTAAATACCTGTTTCAAAGAACCGCCTTTTTTAAATCCTTTTGGAAGTGCATTGAACAACCAGCCTGCAGCCAGACAGCCGATACCCGTCATTGTGCCGTAAACTGCACCTTTTGCAGTCCCTTTAGTTATTTCTTCAGTTGCCGTAAAGAATTTTGCAACAGAGGCAATGGCTTTTCTCAATTTACCCGGCTCTTTTTCATGTTTATCGGTAGCACCTTTTTTGTCTGCTTCAAATTGACATTGATCAAGCACACTCATTGCAAGTGTATTATTTTCTGCTTTTGCCTGTTCTCTGGCTTTTTCAACAACATTATCAGGCAATCTGTATGATGTAAAATTAACATTTGAATTAAGACTTACTGCCATAGATTACTCCTACACTTAAACTTATTTACATTAAAACGCATAAATTAAAAATTTTGACCAGATAGACACAAAAATTTACAAAAATTAATTAAACAGATTTAATTGAGGAACAGAAAGTTCGCCATTATCAACAGATTTTTTTCTGGTTGCAAGATCTTTTGAATAATCCTTTTGCATTTTTGTCATCAAATCCTGTGAACGCTTTATTACAGACGATGGAAGTCCGGCCATTTTTGCCACCTGAATGCCGTAACTTTTACTTGCTCCGCCTTGAACAATTTTTCTCAAAAATTCAATTTCACCGTTTTCTTCAGCTATTGTAATTCTGTAATTCTTAATCTGCGGATATGTTTTTGTCATAACATTCAATTCGTGATAATGTGTTGCAAAAATACATCTTGCCTTGATTTTAGTCGCAATATATTCTGCAACAGACCAGGCAATCGCAACCCCGTCATAAGTACTTGTCCCCCTGCCGATTTCATCAAGAAGAATAAAACTTCTCTCGGTTGCGGAATTAAGAATGTATGAGGTCTCAATCATTTCAACCATAAATGTTGACTGTCCGAGAGTTAAATCATCTGATGCCCCAACTCTGGTAAATATCTTATCAATAATTCCAAGTTTAACGTAATCTGCAGGCACCCAGGAGCCGATTTGAGCCAGAAGTGCAATAAGGGCATTTTGTCTCATATAAGTTGATTTACCCGCCATATTCGGACCGGTCAAAATCATAAACTGAGTTTCAGAAGTTGAATTACATTTCAATTCCAAATCATTCGCAACATATTCACCCAGCGGCAGAATTTTTTCCAACACTGCGTGACGTCCGTTTTTCACAATAAAGTCATCCGATTCGTCAATTTCAGGTCTGCAGTAACTGTTTTCAACCGCGGTTTCCGCAAGAGAAGAAAAGACATCAGCTCTTGCTATACATTCTGCAATTTCTCTTATTTTAGTAACAAATTCTTTTGAGTATTCTCTAAAATCAACAAAAATTTTATATTCAAGCTCGGTTGACTTAAATTTTGCTGAAAGTACATCATCTTCATGTTTCTTCAATTCGTCCGTAATAAATCTTTCGCCGTTTGTAAGGGTCTGCTTTCTTATATATTCAGCAGGAACCAGGCCCAGATTGGAATTTGAAATTTCTATAAAATATCCGAAAACTTTGTTGTAGCCGACACGTAAATTTTTTATTCCGGTTCTTTCTTTTTCGGATTCTTCAAATTCTTTCAGCCATTTTTCTCCGCCGGTCAACAAATCTCTGAAATAATCAAGCTCTCCGTTAACTCCTTCCTTGATAATTCCACCGTCTTTTATTACAATCGGAGGATTTTCGGCCAAGGTTTTTTCGATTAATGCAGTATAATCCTTAATTTCCGGAAGGTATTCCTCAATCGTTTTTAACGGATTATATTCAAGATTTGAAGCTATTTCCACCAATTCCGGCAGCACAAACAAAGACTCTTTAAGACTTAAAAAATCACGAGGACTTGCTGAACCGTTGCTCATTCTGGTAGAAAGTCTTTGAATATCGTAAACTTTTTCCAAACTTTCAATAAACGATTTTCTGATTTCAGTTTTTTCTACAAACTCAGAAACAGAATTCTGTCTGGAAAGAATTTGTCTGATATCCTTTAACGGCTGGCAAATCCAATTTTTCAGCAATCTTGCTCCCATATTGGTTTTAGTTTTATCAACTGCCCACAAAAGAGAGCCGTATTTATTCTTTTCCCTCAATGTTTCAACAAGTTCAAGATTTTTTCTTGTTGATGCATCAAGTATCATATATTCAGATAATTCATAAGTTTCAATTCTTTCGAATTTAGGAATATTATTTTTCAAAGTTTCCCAGACATAAGCAAGCAAAGCACCTGCCGCACGGAACCCGAGTTTATATTTTGAAAACCCGAATGATTCAAGACTTTTAGTTTCAAAAACAGCTTTTAAATTATTACCTGCAAACTCTGCAGAAAAAACATTAGTTGGAATTTTAGAACAGTTATAAAGTTTTTGAATATTTTCAGGCAAATCAATTTTTTCTTCAGGAACAATCTGGAAAGGCTGAACTTTTTGAGCAAGAGACGGTGCTACGATTTCCGCAGGAGAAATTCTCGTCAGTTCCGCCATAATTAAATTAAGCGGTGCCTGAGTAGCTTTAAATTCACCCGTTGAAATATCAGCATAAGCAAACCCGTACAAATCACTTTTTTCATCCTTAAACATTGCACATATATAGTTATTGGAATTTTGTTTCAGAAAATCGCTTTCGGTAAGTGTCCCTGCTGTAATAATGCGGGTAACTCCTCTTTTTACAAGACCTTTGGCAAATTTCGGATCCTCAAGCTGATCACATATTGCTACTTTAATATTTTTCTGTACAAGTTTTTCCAGATAACCGGTAACAGCCTTTGCAGGAATACCTGCAAGCGGAACTTTTCCGTAATAACTTCCGGCATCCCTGCATGTCAATGTTAATTCCAGTTCTTTAGACAAAAGAACAGCATCTTCAAAAAATGTTTCATAAAAATCACCGAGCCGGTATAGCAATACTGCATCAGGATTTTGGCGTTTATTCTCCAGATACTGCTGCATGACCGGAGTGAGTTTTTCCATCTCAACATCTTTAGTATGTATGTTGTTGATTTCGGTTCTTGTCATAGTTATAATTAAATTATACCATGAAAAGAGGATGTCAATATGGGCTGTCTTAAAAATATTATCAGAGCCATTATACTTACCCTTGCTGTTATAGGATTTTTGTCTATAGGCGGCAAAGAATTTGTTGCGGGATGGTTTTCACAATGGATTCATCCTACGCATGAAACAATTCTTGAACGGGCACAAAAAGTAGGAGATTTCTCGGGAATCAACGAAGAGTTTGAATTGGAAAAAGCTGCCGGCATGCTCGGATATAATGCTGTTGTGGCAGAACATAAGGCTTCAGGACAAAAGTTAATTGTAGTGGATTCTTCAAAAAAGACAATTATTACTGAAGAAGATATTAAATCTGAAAATATTGAAGAAAAATTAAAAACAGCTTTGCAAAAATTTAAATATCAGGCCGCTTCCATAGAAGATCTAAAAGTCACAAAACGCGGTAATATGTATGCTTACGGGAAAGAAAAACCATACGTGAGATTTGATGCCAAAATCAGCAGGATGCCAATCGGAGATGTTTCAGGTATAATTTCAGTGACGACAGCACAGGACGGAACGAACAGAATTCTTGTTGCGGTCAACGAAAAATCGAAATATTCACAGTTGATATCTGAAGAATTTTTCAAACAAGTAAAATAATTGAAAATAAAATAAAATTTTAAGTTAGGATAAAATCCGCTTAAAAGATGTCGAAGTGGCACTCTGCCGAAAAAAATGATTAAGTATCATTTTTTGAGAGGGTATGAGCTTATTGCAAATACTTCCGCCACTAAGACCAAACTATTACTTTGAAAATTTAATTTAAATATATTTATGTCGAAGTGGCGGAATTGGTAGACGCGCATGATTCAGGTTCATGTGGTTAACGCCTTGAGGGTTCGAGTCCCTTCTTCGACACCATTAAAAAAAGACTCCTTATGGAGTCTTTTTTTGTGATATTTTGCAAGTGTATAAAACCTACGAAACTAAAAAACTTCAACATTTTTATCTTTAAAGACAGCTTGACATCAGTTTTTGAAATATAATAATAGAAAATATGAGAATTTCAAATATAAATAGCATTTATACTCCCATAAATTTTTATGGAGCCCAAAAAACAAATTTACAAAACAATTCACTCACGAAACCTAATGCACTTAAAACCGGATTAACAACAGCCGGAGCATGGTTTGGATTTGGCATTGGGCTGGATTATATCTCCAGAAAAATTAAACTATCAAAATCACCTACAAAAAATTCTTTTATGATTAACAGCATTCTTGCAGTTGGTGCAGGTGTTTATTCTGGTTCCCATTCCCGTGTTTCAAAATCCGATAAGTAATAATAGGTTTAAGTTTCATTCATGTATAATAGGTTTATGGAAACACATTTTTTAGAGTCACAAAGACTTTATTTCAGAAAAATAAAACCTGATGATTTTGATATTATAGCGTCAATGTTAAAAGATCCACAGGTTATGTATGCATGGGAATATAATTTTACTGATAAGGATGTAAACGATTGGATTACAATAAATCTTGAACGTTATAAAACTTACGGATTAGGTTATTTTATCATTTCAGATAAATTTTTAAAACAGCCTTTAGGGCAGGCTGCTCTTATGCCTGATATTATTAACAACAAACTTTATTATGAAATCGGATATATATTAAAAAAGGAATTTTGGGGAAAAGGTTATGCAACAGAAGCAGCCAACACTCTCCTTGATTATGCAAAAATAAAATATCCGAATCAGGAATATATTCTTGAAATACGACCGGAAAACCTTAATTCTGTCAAGGTTGCCAATCGTCTCGGGGCCAAAATTACCGGAGAATTCAATAAACTTGTGCACGGTAAAATTATGAAACATTTGATTTATACATTAGACTAACCTTTTTGTTTTTCTTTATTGTAACGGTATTTGGTAAAAAGATTTGACGAACCCGCAATAAAAAATCCCATTACACCGATTCCGAATAATAAAGGAATGCCTGCAATCATACACTTTTGTTTCAATAATTTTTTATATACAGTATCAAAATCTCCGCCCTTTTTTATTGCTAATTCTTTCAAATCTTTCAATTTCGGAACTTCAAATTGTTCATTAATTAAATCACGGCATTTGTTATTTTTGTATAAAAGTTTTCTGAAACCTTTTTCCAAAAGTTCATTACCGCAGATTATATAGAATCCCACAAGCGGGAAACGGAACAGAGTTTCTAAGAAATTCTGTTTTCCCCTGTCTTTTGAGGCTCCGAAATAACCTGCACCACCTACCAGTACACAAGAAGTCAACTGTCCTTTACTCAAAGCCAGCTTTCCGTTATTGTCGGCAAAATCCAGACTGAAATAACGGTTTAGAAAATCCGCTTTTTTCTTATTATTTCTAAATAGTTTTGTACCGGGAGCAAGAATTAATTCTGAAATATTCTGTAAAGCTTTAGACTTATTCCCTCTCACCGCAAGCAGACTACCAAGAGCAAGACATCCTGCATATATTCCTGAAGCTTTCAGAATGTTTTTCTTTGCACTTTTTTCAACTCTTGCATTAAAATCTTTATCTTCTTTATTATCTTTGTTTAAATTTGCTATATTTTCAAAATTTCCCTGATTAAATACTTTCAATGTCATAAGATTTTTTATATAATTCAAAGTAAACTCAACTAGCGGAATTGCAAAAGCCCCGAGGGCGATTGCCGCTTTTATAGGAATAAGTGCTTTATTTCCGTTTTGCTTTAAAATTTCAACAGCCGGAGTTGAGATTTGTTTTTGCAATTCCGGAGCAAGATTTTTAGAATAGATTTTTCTAAACCCCTTACCCAGCAATGACGGAGAATAATAGACCAGAGCTGATTCCGAAAGCTCCAGAAATGAATTCTCACCTAAATCAGCCTTACTTCTGGCAAAAACAGCCTTCGGGATAAGCCCTGTTGCCGTATCCTGAATAAATCTTATGTTTGAAAGCCCTGCACCTCCTTCCTGAACTGCAACGATTTTACTCATTGCCTTTAAGCCTAAACCTATATTTGAATTTGTAAAAGATACGTTATTTACATTATTAGTTTTCATCAGTAATTTCTCCATTATAATCCGACAACAAAAAATGACCTGAACATAAAGAGTACAGGTCATTTAAAATTTGAACAATATTATCGAACTATCGCCAGCTTAAATTTCCTGTCTCTTTAGACAGGTGCCACCATAATTGAGCGTTTAAATTTAAGTTTGACATAAATTACCAATTTCCTTTGTTTTATTAGCTTAACACAATTTGAAAAATAGTCAAGTGAATATTATATCAGGTACCAAAATTCAAAGAAAATGAAACTTACCAGTCTGTGTATAGCAAGAAAAAAATAGAACTCTTTGCCCGTAAAAATTACCACGGCTGGGATAACTGGGGCTTAGAAATTCCGGATAATAAAGTTAAAATTACTGATAACTCCAATGAAACCAGTATTCAAAAAGTTTTAGAATTAGTCTGATGAATTATCTTTTATATATGGAAGAACAAGAAACTTCCGATTTTGCAGAATAATCATAATTTAATAAATATTCAATCGTATCTTTCGGAGTTTGAGCAACATAATAAAGATTACTGCTTAATTTATGATTTGCAAATTTTTCTTTTATAATAACGTCAAAAAATTCAATAAGCTTATTATAAAAACCGTTTGTATTCAATATAACTATGGGTTTATTATTATAGCCAAGCTGCTTTTGCACAATCATTTCTGACAACTCTTCCAATGTTCCAAAGCCGCCGGGTAAAGCGATAACACCATGAGATAACTCATCCATTTTAGCTTTTCTGGTTCTCATACAAGGCGTTACGGTTAAATCTACACAAGCCTCCGTAGAAACTCCCATATTATATAATTTTTCAGGCATCACTCCGAAAATTTTTCCGCCATATTCTTGAACCTGTTCTGCACAAGCCCACATTAAACCGAGTGAACTTCCTCCGTAAACCATATTAAACCCGTTTTTGGCAAGTAACTTCCCGAGTTCAGCGGCAACAGGATAATAACTTTCATCCAGATAATTACAAGAAGAAGCAAACACACAGATATTTTTATTCAATAAAAGATCCTCCTATATGATAATAATACGAACAGCTAACACCGGTACCCTCCATCGAACAGTCCGATTTTAATTCATCGATAGTAAGTGTATCTCCGATAGGAGCAACCCTGTCATCATATACTTTTACACCGAAAATGTCTCTTCCCCATGTATTTGGCGGCAATATTCCGTTGACATCAAACATCATCATAAACATTGCAGATTCTTGAGAAACATCTTTTATATCTTTGATTCCCACAATAATGTTTCTGTCACCGTTATAAAGTTCTGAAAAATAATATTCATCCCCCTGTTTTATCCTACTTCCGTTAAGATATTTTGTACGATAGTGTTTTAAATATTTGTTTTCAGTAAGTCTGAAATAAGGTTTTATTATAAGCGTGACAATTTTTTCACGCTCAGATTTGTCTTTTGCCTGTTTTAACTTAATAAGCATATTTTCCTTTTCATGCTTATTCATTGCATCTTTCATAAATGAAATATTATCATAACAGTCATTCCATTTAGTTATTAAATCAGCTTGCAAAGTAGATTGTATTGATGTCGGAATTAATAACAGAACGACGATAAATACAACAAAGAATGTAAGTGAATATTCCAGTTTCCAAAAACGCTTTTTTTTCATAAAGAGCCTCAAGCCATATCTATTTGTTTCTTTTCCTGCACCAATTTATCGTAAACCCAATCGGGAACAAAATTTTTGCCAAGAATAATTTGTCCGTTCATAATATTCGGAGCGTGAAAATCAGAACCTCCGGTAACAATTAAGCCGAGTTCTTCAGCCATTGATGAAAAATATTCAACACAGGCAGGAGAATGTTTCCGGTGATAAGCCTCAATACCTCTCAAGCCAAAGCTCATCAGTTCTTTAATAAGTGATTCAGCTATATCCAAATCGTGCGGGTGAGCAATAACCGGAACACCACCCGCATCATAAATTATTTCAACGGCATCATGAGGAGAAACTGTCTTTCTCGGGACATAAACAGGAGAATCATCATGGATATATTTTGCATAAGCTTCCATAACATTGCTTGTTCCGCCGGCATTGGTTATTGCCTTTGCGATATGCGGACGCCCGATACTTCCTCCTTCAGCAACCTGTTTTTTGATATCATCAAATTTTATTTTTATACCTTCTTTTTTGGCAAGAAGTGTAATAATTTCTTTAGTCTGCTTAATTCTGGCCTGTTGCTGTATTTTCAATAAATTTTGGAAATCACTGTTGTTGGTATCCATAAAATAACCGAGAATATGAACTTCATAATTTTTATAAAGTGTATTTATCTCAACACCCTGAATCACTTCCAATTTATCTTCATTATTATTTTTTTTCAAATAATCTTTTGCCACACCGTAAGACAGGACATTATCGTGATCGGTCAGAGCAATAACCTGCAAGCCGACATCAATAGCGGTATCAACAATCTTTTCGGGTGAAAACACACCATCCGAATAATATGTGTGGATGTGCAAATCTGTCTTCATTGACCTGTTTCCTTTTCTTTACTATTTCTACTACAAAAAACTCTTCTTATGGCAACAGCATAACCCGTATCTTTTTCTATTTCGACTTCAACTGCATTAATCTGCACAACATCGCCGTCTGCCACGTCATAACGTTCCGGAATAGCCGTCAAAAACCGATTTAATGATGTTTGATAATCCATACCGATTACACTGTCAACTGCACCGCAAAAACCGGCATCGGTTATATATCCCATGTTATTAATAATACATTCATCCGCAGTCTGCACATGAGTATGAGTCCCCAAAAATGCACTCACTCCAAATTCAGAACAGAATCTGCCAAAACATATTTTTTCCGCCGTTGCTTCCGCATGAAAATCAATTATTACAATCGGCGTAACTTCCTTAATTTTTTGGATTTCTTCTTTGACAATTTCCCATGGTGAATCCGCAATATTCACAAATACTCTGCCGAGAACATTAATAACTCCTATTTTTACTCCGTTCTTTTCAAATATACGGCTTCCGACTCCCGAGCAACCTTTAGGATAATTTATAGGACGCAGCAGTTTTTCAGCATTATCGATGTAGTTAAAAATTTCACGTTTATCCCAGATATGATTTCCGGAAGTCATACAATCGACTCCGTAATCAGAAATTTCATTATAATTTTTTTCGGTTAACCCAAAACCATGAGATGCATTTTCGACATTAGCAATTACAAAATGCGAATGGTCAAAATCCAAGGTAGAAATCGGGCTTAAATAATCAGTATCCTTAAACATACCGCTCAAAAAATCTCTCACGGCATATCTTCCGGGTCTGCCGACCATATCACCGAAAAATAATATTTTTATAGTATTATCATCACCCATTTATCTTCCTTACGGTTGAATAGTTGAAGGGGAAATGAATTAAATCAATTAACCCTTCAACATTTAACCATTCAACTATTTTGCGATTTCTGTTGTACGAAATTCTCTTACAACAGTAACCCTGATTTGACCAGGATAATCAAGTTCGTCTTCAATACGTTTTGCGACATCTCTTGCAAGCCGTTGAGATGCCAAATCATCAAACATTTCAGCCTGAACAATAATTCTGACTTCTCTGCCTGCCTGAACTGCAAAAGATTGTTTAATACCGCTGTAGCTGTTTACTATTTCCTCAATTTTCTGAAGACGTTTAATGTAGATTTCCAGCGTATCACGTCTTGCCCCCGGTCTGCCGGCAGAAATTGCATCAGCAACCTTTACAAGGACAGCCTCAATCGTATTTGCAACAACATCATCATGATGAGCTTCTATTGCATGAATAACTTCAGGGCTTTCACCGTATCTTGCAGCAAGTTCAACACCCAGCTGAATATGAGTACCTTCCTGAGTCTGATCAACAGCTTTTCCTATATCATGAAGAAGTCCTGCACGTTTTGCAACAGCTTCATTTGCACCGAGTTCTGCAGCCAGCATGCCTGCAATATGACCGACTTCTAGTGAATGTTTCAAAACGTTTTGTCCGTAACTAGTTCTGTAATAAAGACGTCCGAGAGTTTTGATAAGTTCTTTGTTTAAACCCATAACGCCCATATCAAGAGCGGCATTTTCACCTTCCGTCCAAATTTTCTTTTCAATTTCTTCATTGGCTTTTTCAACCATTTCCTCAATGCGGACAGGATGAATACGTCCGTCAACAATTAATTTTTCAAGAGCCAGTTTTGCAACTTCTCTGCGAACAGGGTCAAAGCTTGATAAAACAACAGCTTCCGGAGTATCATCGATGATTAAATCGACACCGGTTAAAGTTTCCAAAGCTCTGATATTTCGACCTTCACGTCCGATTATACGGCCTTTCATTTCATCATTCGGCAGAGCTACAACGGAAACAGTTGTTTCCACCACCTGCTCAATCATACATCTCTGCATTGTAGTTGAAAGAATTTCTTTTGCTTTTTCAAGAGATGTTTCTTTTATTTTAGCTTCATTTTCACGAATCAGCGTCATCTGCTCTTGTGCCAAATCGTGTTTAAGTTGTTCAAGAAGCATATTTTTCGCTTCTTCCGCAGTCATCCCCGCAATTCTTTCAAGTTCTGTTGTTTGTTTTTGAACTATTTCTGCAAGATAATCTTCTTTTTCAAGAAGTTCATCTATTTTTCTTTGAACCTGCAAATCTTTATCTGTATATTCCTGAATTTTATCTTCAAGCATATCTTCGCGTTTGTTTAATTTAGCTTCTAATCTTGCAAGCTCTTGTCTTCTTTCTCTTTCTTCTTCGTTAAGTTTTTCTCTGTCATCCTGTAATTCTTCAATAGCTCTGATTTTAGCTTCTTTAAAAAGAATTTTCTCTTTTTCTTCAAGAGCGGCTTTGTCTTTCTGGATGCTCTGAACGACCGATTTCATTTTGTTTTGCTGGATAATCAGCACAGCGATTAAGGCTATTACTGCAATAACCGCAAGAATTAATAAGTAATCCATTAAGTCTTTACCTTATCCTTTTCTATTTTTTTATAATACATGCAATCCCCGATACATATAACCTATCGGGTTTGAAATTTATATTGAATTAAAATTTACACTATCGCATATATTCACAAAAAATATTTATACTACTACATCTGTATATATAATAACATGATAAACGTAATTTGTATATAGTTTTTTCACAAATTATTACCGTATCTTTTTCCATACCGTCGGAACCGTAATTTTATTTCCGCCATAAGTCAGCCAGGTTTTTGAAAAACCAACGGGGATAAATCTATTGTTCTTTTCAAGCGAAGTTTTTAACGGAGATTCTTTAAATAATTTCAGATTTGATGCACAAACATGTTTTTTATCACCGATATCGAAAAACGGGGTATCTTTGAATAAAACGACTTCATCATCAGAAAGATTATAATCTGCCAAAAATAAATGATCTTTTATATGATCACCGATTACAAAAATACCGCCGTTCTCAAGTTTTCTATGAATACGATCAACAAATTTTTCTATAATTTCTTTTTTATTATTTACCGACCGAGAATTAAAATATTTTCTCTGTTCGATAGTTTCATTTAAATCATTGCCGACCATCTGGTAAAGAGCATTTCTGAAAAATACCGCCCCTACTTTATCCTGATTTCTATAGTTTTCAATACAGTTGATATTTCCTTTTCTGATATCAATCTGCTCAAGTTTTTGAGGACTTATGCGGAAAAACTTTTCCTGAAAATTAACAAAAAATTTTTTTATATCAAAATAAGTAGCTTTATTGTTAATATATCTGTCTTCCCTTTGAGGAAATGTTTCTTCCATAATTCGATAAAATTTATCTTTTAAAACTTTTTCTTCCCCTTGAGGGTCTTCATTTGGCAGAAGAAATGAATCATACCAGTTTGAAAATACGGTATAAATACCCTTTTTTGCCAGCTTTAATGCTGATGTACTGGAATCATAGCCTATAACTTTATATTTCGGATCTTCAAGAAGAGATTTTATGGAAATAGTTTCCTCTCCGTTGGAACAAGCGAAATCCCAGACTTCTGCACCTTCGGGAAATGTTGTTTTTATTTCATCGGCAGCTTTTTTCAGGGTATCATAATCTCTAAAAAACCAACTGTCCAACGGCATTCTGGTTTTCGGATCACAATACAATAATCCTTGAAAACTTAAGCGGTTTACTGCCATATTTCTGCAATAATTGTTATTTATTAACCAATTTGGATAGTCACAAATCTGCATATAATTTTCAAAAGTTGTAAAAACTAAAATTTGTTACAGCTTAAAATAAATTTACAAACTATAAAAATAATGCTATAATTCACTTGTAAAAAGGAGAGATATTTATGGAAATTAAAGTATCGGACAATGTAAAAGATACACCATGCGAAGTTCTGGTTATTAACAAATTTGAAAACGAAAAAACTTCTCAGGAATTAGCAAATACTTATGCCGTTGAAAAAGATCATTTTGAAGGCAAATTTGGTCAAACATATCTTATGCATACGTTAGGGAAAATTCCTGCAGACAAAATTCTTGTTGTCGGATTCGGCAAAAAAGAAGATTTTGATTCAAATAAAATGAGACAAGCCGTAGCTAAAGCTATAAAAAAACTACAGCAAATTCAAGCACAGGATGTATGTTTTGATTTTGACGTAAACTGCGATTACGGAAAATCTGCAGCCATCGGAGCCTTAATCGCAGATTATGCATTTGACAAATATAAAAATGAAAAAGCAAAAAGAGTTGCGAAAGTAACTTTTGCAAAATTCTCTGAAGCCGATGTAAAAGAAGGTATTATATTCGGTGAGGCCATGAAATTTACAAGAGACCTTGCAAATGAACCTGCAGCATATGCCACACCTTCCAAACTTGCGGAAATCGCCTCAAGTATAGATGGAATTACCACTAAAATTTATGATAAAGAAGAAATCGAAAGAATGGGAATGGGAGCATATCTTGCGGTAGGGCAGGGAAGTATTCAGCCTCCAAAGTTTATCCATATGAAATATACCGGAAGAAACCCTAAGAAAAAAATAGCCATTATCGGGAAAGGTATATGTTTTGACAGCGGCGGACTTGATATAAAACCTGCTTCGTCAATGCTTACAATGCGTGATGATATGTCAGGAGCAGCCTGTGTTCTCGGTGTTATGAAAGCACTTTCCGCATTAGAACCGGATATGGAAGTTCATGGCATAATTGCAGCATGCGAAAATATGCCGTCAGGAAGTTCTTATAAACCCGGTGACATATTGAAAGCCAAAAACGGAAAAACTATTGAAGTTGACAATACGGATGCGGAAGGAAGATTGACACTTGCAGACGCACTTTGCTTTGCATGCGAACTCGGAGTTGATGAAGTAATCGATATTGCAACTCTGACCGGTGCATGTATGATAGCTCTCGGGACACAGGCTTCTGGAATAATGGGGAATGATGAGGATATGATTTCAACACTCATCAGAACCGCAAAAGACAGCGGTGAAAATTTCTGGCAGCTTCCGATGTTTCCGGAATATAAAGACAGTCTTAAATCAGATATTGCCGATATGAAAAATACAGGCTCAAGATATGGCGGAGCATCAACTGCCGGAGTATTTCTGCAGGAATTCGTCAGCGGTGTAAAATGGTGTCACATTGATATTGCAGGAACAGCATTTCTGGAAAAACCACAAAAAGAATTTATTGCAGGAGCAACTGGTGCAGGCGTCAGAACCTTCCTGAACTATATTAAAAATGCATAAGTAGTAAGTAAAATATAAAAACAGCGGGATTAAATATCCCGCTTTTTAGTGATTCGCTAGGTTTTTCCTTCAGAATATTCGCTGAAGTATCACTATCAATGTGTCTATTGTTTAATTTTAAATTTTAAGAAAACTTTCTATTCCATCAGCAATGGCTTTGACAGCTTTTTTCTGAAACTCTTTATCCACAAGTTTTGAATTATCTGAAGGGTTTATCATATAGCCAAGTTCAATAAGAATACTTAACGCATTTGTATTTCTTACAAGAGCAAGACTTGATTGGCGAACCTTATGATCATTCATACCTGTCTGTGAGACTATTTCTTTCAATATAGAGTCCGCAAGCGGTTTTGCCTGATTATAATAATAATAAATTTCAGTTCCGTTATTAGCTATCGGGTCAGCACCGTCCGGCAGAGCATTTCCGTGCAGACTGATTAAAATCATAGAATCTTCTTCGCTTGCGAAATCAACTCTTTCGCTCAAACCTACAGCAGTATCATCGTTTCTTGTCATGGAAACATTTGCCCCGCGACGCTTTAATTCATCAGCCAAAAATCTTGCAAATTCAAGATTTGTATTTTTTTCAAGATTACCGAGGCAGCCTATTGCACCGGATTCATTTCCGCCATGTCCTGCATCAACCGTAATATTAATACCCTTCAGCGGATGACTTTTATCTACCGGCGGAACTTTTCGTATTTTTACCACAAAATCGGTTCCGCTAAAACGTGCACTGTAACCGTAGAGTCTTTGTTGAGGAATCTTTAATTCATAAGTATTTTCAGGATTATTCTCAACATTAAAAAGCCTTACAATAAAAGGGCTGCCTTCAACAAGTTCATATGGAATCATTTTATTTAAGTGAAATACATAAATATTAAACTCCGGAGTATCAAGAATATCATAACCTTTCAACTCCGCCAGCGATGCTCCCGAGTCAATTAGTTTTACATCTGATTTTGCAATCCAGCCGGTTTTCATACTACCGAGAATTGTTCTGTAAAAACTGCCCTTTTCACCATCCAATACCAGCGGCATATCTTTTTGCAAATGAGCAATTCTATTTATTCCGGAATTAACTGCAGTAGAGCGAAGCGGAGAGTTTTCATTCACAACCTGTGCATATTTCAAATCCTCATACTCCTTAAGAGCAGCCGGAGCTGCAGGATTGGCAGAGGCTCCGGGAGCAGGCTTTGTAATATCGTAGATAAGTTTTTCTCCATCAGAAATTATCGTAAAACTATTTTTACCTACTTTTAACGGAACAACATAAGCAAATCCTCCGGAAGGATGGACATTAACCTTTATACCGTTTATTGTCAACTCTTTTTTAGGATTTGCAGAACCGACAATAAAAGAAGATTTTGCATTAATTACAACATTATTTTTCTTAGGATACACAATATCAAGTGCAAAAGCACATTGAGCCGACATCAATATTAAAAATATCAATACAAATCTTTTCATAAAATTATTATATTTTGTTTTATGTTTAAAGTAAAATAATTTAAAAATTTTAATTAATCATATACCCTGTAATACTTGATACGTAGATATTTTGCAATGATTGTCGGCCTGTTATCTTTTTATGCTAAAATAAATCTATAATGGTACAGGGTCAAATTTATAAAATCCACTCAGATTTTTATTATGCGGCTTCGGGCGAAGAGATTTTTGAATGCAAAATCCGTGAAGTTCTAAAAAAACAGAAAGAAAAAATTCTGGTAGGAGATTATGTTGAATTTGAAAACGGACATATTACAAAAATTCTGCCGCGAAAAAATTATATTAAACGGCCAAGTGTTGCTAATATTGATCAGATTATTATAGTTTCAGCCCTGAAAGAACCTGATCTTGACCTGCATCAGCTTAACAGATATATTGCACTTGCAAAATATTATAATATCCCGACGGTTCTTTGTTTTAATAAAGAAGACTTGAAATGGGATAAACATATTAAATCTGATATAAAAAAGATTTATGAAAAACTTGGCTATAAAACTGTTTACACGTCAGCTACAGAACATTGCGGAATAAAAGCTTTTGAAAAGGTACTGGAAGGGAAAATAAGTGTACTCTGCGGTAATTCAGGGGTCGGAAAATCAAGTTTGATAAATGCAATTAATCCCGATTTAAAACTTCGAACCAAACAGGTCAGTGAAAAAACTCAACGCGGCACACATACAACCCGCCACTGCGAAATTATTAACATAAATAATACCTCAAGAATTGTTGACACTCCGGGTTTCAGCAATATAAAATTCGATTTTATACTTCCTGCCGATGTTGACTTATTATTTGAAGAAATTGCACAATACAGAGACGAATGCAAATATTCAGACTGCCTTCATATAAATGAAGACGGATGTAATGTACTAGCGAATATAGATAAAATAGACAAAACACGCTATGAAAGTTATCTTGCCTTTGTGGAAGAAGCAAAAGAATACAAAGAAAAAATCAAATATGAAGGCAAAAAAGAAGAACACTCTAAAAAAACTGTTCACAATAAAACACTGGCAAAAATAAGCAGCCGCAAAAGACAGAGCTCCAGAAACACACTAAAACAAAATATTTATAAGGAAATTGAGAACAATGAAAATGAATGATTATATAGAATTAATAGACAAAAAGCTTGATGAATTTATGATAATTCAATATCCCGAAGATATTTTCAAAGCAATGAAATATACCGTCACACTTCCGGGCAAAAGACTCCGTCCTGTAATGTGTCTTGAAACCTGCAGAATGTTCGGCGGGAATTATGAAGACGCAATCCCTGCCGCCTGTGCTATTGAAATGCTCCATGCTCAAACATTAATTCATGATGATTTACCATGTATGGATAATGACGATTTCAGAAGAGGCAAACCTACAAATCATAAAGTGTTTGGAGAAGCTAACGCCGTCCTTGCCGGAGATGCTTTACTGACTTTTGCTCCGCAAATTATTGTGAAAAATTCGAAAAATCTCGGTGCCGAAAAACTTATAAGAATTCTGGAAGAATATTTTCACGCAGCAGGAGCATTCGGAGTAATTGCGGGTCAGGTTGTAGATATTGAAAGCGAAAAAGGGAATATAACCTCAGATAAATCTACGATTTTAACATACATACATACTCATAAAACTGCAGATTTATTTAAGCTTGCACTCAGAACAGGAGCTATTATTGCCAATGCTTCCGAGAAAGAAATGGAAGAAATAACAGAATTCGGACAACATATGGGAGTAGCCTTTCAAATTGCGGATGATATTCTGGATGAAACTTCCACCTTTGAAGAAATGGGTAAAACCATGGGTAAAGATAAAGAAGCCGGCAAACTTACTTACACAACACTATATGGACTTGAAAAAGCTAAAGCAGATTTAAATAATCTTGTCAATAAATGCTTTCAAATTTTGGCAGATAACAACTTACAATCCGAGGTATTTGAACAAATTTTATATAAGATACAAAAAGCCGGCTAAACCGTTTTTTATACTCCCCGAAATAATATTAATCGTTATTTTTTAATTCTATAATAATATTCCTGTAGTTTTCCGGTTAACCTTTTTACCATAGGAACAGCCTCTTGACCGGAAGTGGGTATCATATGAAAAGTATTGTTACGTAAAACAGAAACAACCCTGCCGTTCATAAGAGTTCCGTAAATATCATATCCGAAGTTTTTATGCAACTTAAACGCTACAGGATGGTTATCTCTGCGGTAAATTGTTGTTGTCGGTAATATTAGTTCGTCGTCATTAACAATAAAACGTTTAATAGTTTCCAGACCGGACTTTGTGTTTTCATAAACTTTTCCGGCAACAGGAATTTCTCTGCCATCCTTCGTTTCCTTAAATAAACATAAAGTATTAGCTGTTTTATTTAAACAGTAGCGTGTTTTATATATTGAGCTGTAAAAATATCTGTTCATATATTATCCGTTTTTGGTATTAGATTATCATAAATAATATTTTTCGCTAACTATTTTTTACTTTTTGTAAAACGATTTGCCATAAGATTTGGTTATGTTAGAATAAATAAGGATTTCGTTAAAGATTTTAACAAACAATAATAAAAATAAGAGAGTAGGAATTTAATGATTGAGATTGCAAATACCGGAATAGAAGCAATTTTTTCAGGATTAATGGCAGCATTTTTAGCACAGCTGTTGAAATTTATTATATTCACCATAAAAAGTAAAAAAATTAATTTTAAAATTTTCACAACGACAGGTGGGATGCCAAGCTCACACTCAGCAGGAGTTATGGGGCTTTCAACCTCCGTGGGATTAATAAGAGGTTTCGATTCTATTGTATTTGCCATAGCTCTCGGATATGCTCTGATTACAATGTATGATGCTGCCGGAGTAAGACGTGCTGCCGGAAAAACTGCAGCCTGCCTTAATCGTATGATGGAAGACTTTTACAAACACGATGTGCAGGCAATCGGCGGAAAGTTAAAAGAACTTCTGGGACATACTCCGCTTGAAGTCATTATGGGTGCAATTTTCGGCATATTATTTGCATATTGCTATCATATGTTCTTAATCTCATAATTGATACTTGCGTTTTAATATTATTCATGTAATAATTTAAATCAGGAGGGTCTATAGATTAAGTAATCTATATCGGATGTTACCCTCTAACGGAAAGAAAGAGATACTCCAAAAATCAATGGGTGTTGAGGAATTTAATTACAAGTATATAAAAGACAGGGCATCGGCAGGAAGCTGGCGTCGCGGATATGAATACCACCTTAAAGATATGGTATTTGATACTTATCCTGAAAAAAACTTCTATATGGGAAAAGTTAAAGGAAACTTTCAGGATCATTACAATACTGATTTAATCTTTAAAAAGAATAAAGTTGAAGCTCGCTGCAGTTGCCCTTTGAAAGAAGAATGGTGCAAACACGCAGTTGCAGTAGGCTTGAAAGCTATTGACGAACATGCTTATGAAGATTGGCTCGAGACAAAATTCGGGATGGAGTTTGATTTTCCTGACGAAAATACAGAATTGACAACAGAGCCAACCGGAAATTATATTTTCCACTTTAATCCGAAACGTAAAGCAAATTTCTTCTCCATTCTTGTAATGTCAAGAGAAACAGGCAAAGTTGTAAGACAAATTGAAAATATTTTAAGAGCATTAATTGAAGCTCAAAAACAAAATCCCGATTTTGAACTGAATAATTCCCAAAAAGTGGAAATAGCAATTTTTCAGCAGCTTTTGACAATATCAAGACAGGATAAAAAAGCAGGCTGGTACGATATTCCTATTACTAAATTCGGTCCTATGTTTTCACTGCTTGCTAAAGCCGATGAGGTTTTGGACGAAAAGACAAAACAGAGATTGAAATTTACTGACGAAGAATGGAAACTGATTTTAAATGTTAATATCTCTCAGGGAGGAACCATTTTACTATCACTTGAATGGAAACGTCCGGATAAAGATGATGTTTATCCGCTTGAAGAAGTTCGATATTTTTCAAGACATCTGAAATGGGGACGATATAAAAATATAATATTCCCGACAAATGTTGCAATGCAAGTGGTTCCGCAGAACCTTTTGAAATCATCCTTCACTGATTTAAAAGATTCAGACGGCGGCAAGTTCATCTATGAAGAATTGCCAAAACTTCGCGAAGTTATGGAGGTAAATATTGATGAAAGCATTTCTAAATTAATGCTGGAAGAAAGACCTCCGTTAAATATTGTAACTCTCGGAATTGACTATGACCAATCTTTAAAAGCGTCTCTGGAATTTGAATATGACGGAGTTGTCGTTCCATATTCAAAATCAAGTGATAAATCACCTTATATTACTGTAAAAAAACAGGGTGAAGATTTAATTTATTGGATTAAAAGAAATTATAAACATGAACAGGAAGCCTATAACATGCTTCTGGCCTGCAAATTTGTCCCGATGCAGACAAATAACCTCGCTCTTGAGAAAGAAAATGCCATTGATTTTTATAACTATTATATTAAACAGGCAGGTGAAGGCTGGAAATTTGTTGAAAAAGACGATATGAACTTTTTCAAACTTATGGATGAACCGTTCAGAATGTGTGCTAAAATCGATTTTTCGGAAGAATCGCAGGATAGCTTTGAAATACAGCTATACGGACAGGTCGGTGATGAAATCATTAATTTTGATGATGTTTACGACACTATTCAAAGCGGAGAAAAATACAGCCGTATAAGAAGTTTGGGATTTGTTGAATTTCCTGCTCAAAACATATATTCAATGATGCGGGCATTTAACTCTTTTGATGTTTACAGAAATGATGAAAATAAGTTCACGGTAAAAACTTACCGTGCAGGTTTAATTAACGAACTTAAAAATTTGGATGTTGAACTTGTTCTCAGCGAAAGATTTGAAAAATTCTGGGAGCAAATGTCCACATTCTCTACCCATGACGGTTTGGAACTTCCGAAAAATGCAACAGCAGAATTTCGTGAATATCAGCTTAAGGGTTTTGGCTGGCTGTGGTTTATGTATAAATACGGACTCAACGGAATCCTTGCGGATGATATGGGACTCGGTAAAACACTGCAGGCATTAACTGTTCTGCAAAAAGCAAAAGAAGTGGACGGCCCTATGCCGACACTTGTAATATGTCCGACAACCGTTGTTTTTAACTGGGAATCCGAAATTCAAAAATTTGCTCCTGAATTAAGCTGTCTTAAACTATCCGGAGTTGACAGAAAAACCTTATTCAAGGAAATTCCTAATTACGATGTTGTTATAACAAGCTATGCACTTATTCGCCGTGATATCAAACATTTCAAGGACATTAATTTCCGGTATGTAATCCTTGATGAATCCCAGAATATTAAAAATGCCATGTCACAGACTGCACAGGCTGTAAAACAGCTACAGGCAACCCACAAACTGGCACTTTCCGGGACACCTATCGAAAACAAGCTGGAAGAACTATGGTCTGTATTTGATTTTCTAATGCCGGGATTTTTGCTGAGTGCTGCGGAATTTAATGCAAGATATGTTAATCCGATTATGGAAAGACAGGATAAAACAGTTGAAAAACGATTAAAGTTACAGATTTATCCGTTTATCTTACGACGTATGAAACGAGATGTAGCAAAAGACTTACCTGATAAGGTTGAAAACATTGCATACTGTGAATTAACAGATGAACAAAAAGACTTCTACTTACAGGTACTTGACAGTACAAAAGAAGAACTGTTCAAAAGTATTGAACAAAACGGTCTTGAAAAGAGCAGACTTTCAATATTCTCAGCACTTCTCAGACTACGCCAGATTTGCTGTCACCCGAGACTCTATGACAAAGAAAATGTTAAACATGTTATGTCTTCAGGGAAATTTGAAAAACTTAAAGTTATGTTGGAAGAAATTATCTCAGAAGGTCACAGAGTTCTTTTATTCAGCCAGTTTGTCAATATGCTTGATATAGTAAAAGGCTGGCTTGAACGTGAAGGCATTGAATATGAATACCTTACAGGTAAAACAAAAGACCGTCAGGCTGCAGTTGAACACTTTAACAACAGCAATATTCCGATATTCTTAATCAGTTTGAAAGCCGGCGGTACGGGATTGAACTTAACCGGAGCAGATTACGTAATCCATTACGACCCGTGGTGGAACCCTGCAGTTGAAGATCAAGCAACAGACAGAGCCTACCGTATCGGACAAACTAAAAAAGTATTTGTTTACAGACTCATTACGAAAAATACGGTTGAAGAAAAAATTCAAAAACTCAAAACCGTTAAACGTAACCTTGTTGACAGCGTAATCTCAATCGACAGAAATATTGTTAAATCTCTTACAATGGATGATATCCGAGAAATCTTCTCAGCCGATTAAAGAATTATCAATAATGTACTTTAAACGGGTAATCTTTGGGAATTTTCCAACCGTTCAACTGTATAATTGCGGCACATTGTCTGTTATATGTAAGAGATGTATTTTTACAGTTGGTATATAAATCATCAACTTTTCCTGTCCAGTTAACTTTCCATGGTTCTACCCCAGGTGTTTTATTATAGCCATTTACATCATTTGGCGAATAATAAAATGCGAACGCACAAACACCTATATCATCGTATCCGTTTGTAACATTCCAGCGTGTACATTTTGTAAGAGGGTCAGAAGTCCAAAATAACCAGTCACGATTAACCTCTCCGCCATTAATGCTGGCAAATGCAGAACCGTCTGACATATAAAAAATAGGAGTCGTATTTTTCATTTTATAAGTAACCCCATTCATATAAGGAAGTAAATATTTTTTAAACCAATCCAATCTTGCAGAATCAGGATTATCGACACCACCAATACCTGCAGTTTCTTCAAACCAGTATCTTCTGTCTCCATAATCAACTTCTGCCCTTGCTATTGCTTGATTAATAGTTGAATAAAACTTTGCCAATCTAGTTTCAACAACGGTATTAGCATATGATTGTATCAAAGCAGGCAATGTCATTGCGGCGACAACTCCAATTATCCCAAGTGTTATAAGAACCTCTGCCAAAGTAAATGCTTGTTTCATAAACCTTCCTCGTTAAGTTTTATTCCAAAAATATATCTAATTTTAGATAATTTTCAATATTTTTATTGAATATTATATTTAATAAACTAAAAGATGTCAAGATTTATTGAAAATTATATAATTATATACATTATGGGAGTCAGGGAAGACCTAAAAATACTGTTAGTCAAAGAAAAAATGACTCTAACTGAACTTGCCAGAGAAGCAGAAAAAGCTTCAGGCAAAAAATTTACCGTACACACACTCTCTCAAAAATTGGTAAACAGTTCTATGAAATATGACGAACTAAAATTTCTGGCGGAAGTACTCGGATACAGAATTAAATTTGAAAAAATAGAAATAAACTAATAAAAAAGAGATGTACTCGTCAGCACACCTCTTTTTAAAACTTGCAAGTTTTAAAATCTTAACTATTTGCCATTAACAACAGTTTTGAATTTTTTACCAGCTGAAAATGCAGGAACTGTTTTAGCAGGGATTTTAATTTCTTTACCTGTTTGCGGGTTTCTGCCAGTTCTTGCTGATCTTTTTCTAGCTTCAAAAGTACCGAAACCAACCAATGTTACTTTTTTACCTTTAGCAACAGTTTTTTGTACTGTATCAATCCATGCACTGATTACTTCAGATGCTTCTTTCTGAGTAACGTTAGCTTTTTTTGCAACTTCTTGTACTAATTCTTCTTTGTTCATAATAAAACTCCTTCTTTTTATGTACCATTTTATTATATAGGATTTTCAAATTTTAGCAAGTATTTTAAAGAATTTTAACACTTTCGGGGTAAAAAAACCTCCGTTTAAAGGAATTTTATAAACTATTTATAAAAAATTTTACTTTTATTTTCAATTTTCGTAAGTTTTTGGTACAATATTTTTTGGAACTGTAGTATTTTACGGGGAAATTCTAAGGAATAGCAATGAAAGAACGAATAATTTTATTCACTATTATTTTCGGACTTGCCATATTTTTATATGTTTTTCAGAGTTATTTCAACACAATATGGGGGCTTGCCTTTTTGTGTTTATGTATGGCAATATATGCAGGATTTGCCAATCTGGCATACAATCTAAAAAAAAGGAAGCTTAAAAAATATCCGCAAATTATTAATGAAGACTATAAACCGTTTATCTCTGTCATGATTCCGGCTCATAATGAAGAAAGTGTTATTGCAAACACAGTTGAAAATATTTTGGAGATGGATTATGAGAACTTTGAAGTAATTGTTATTGATGACAGAAGTACTGATAATACGGCGTCAGTAATAAAGGATTTGGAACAAAAATATGATAAAGTTAAAGCTCTGATTCGGGAACACGGTGCGTTTCCGGGGAAATCGGCCGTATTGAACGATGCTTTTAAAATGACCAAGGGAGATGCTGTTTTGGTATTTGATGCTGATGCTACAGTCGATCCGGATTTTCTTTCAAAACTAGTACCTCAGCTTGAACCGAAAGATGTAGGAGCAGTTCAGGCCAGAAAAGTTATTAGAAATAAGAATCAAAATATTCTGACAAGATGCCAGAATAATGAATATACAATGGATACCTATTTTCAGGTCAGCAGAGACTCTGTTAAAGGTGCAGTTGAACTGAGAGGTAACGGCGAATTAATTAAAAGAGAAGCCCTTGAAGATATTGGAGGCTGGAATAATTATACCATTGTTGACGATCTGGATATGTCAACAAGACTTCATATAAAAGGCTGGGATGTTCGCTACTGTATTGATGCCATAGTTTATGAAGAAGGCATTGCTTATCTCGGTCCGTTATACAGACAACGAAGACGCTGGCTTGAAGGAACCATAAGACGTTATCTGGAATATTCGGGAGCCGCACTGACTTCAAAAAAAATGTCCCTGCGTGCGAGAATTGATATGATGGCATATATTTCGGAATTTATAATGCCTCTGTGGTTTTTAATTGAAATTGTAATAAGAGCATTTAAAGTTCTTGCCAAAGATGCCTCACCGCATATGCTGTATTCATCCATAATTATAGGGATTGCAATAGGATTAGGTTTCTTCCTTGCAGCAAGATACGCCCTCAGACGCTATGATTTTATGCCGAGGCCTGATGCCATATTTGAAGCACTGGAAACATCAATTTATCTTTTTATAATCTGGTTTCCGCTTGTATTATTTATAGGCTTTAAAATTCTGTTTATGAAAAAAGATATGAACTGGGGTAAAACAGCTCACGGTCTGGTTCAGGAAGAAGAAGCAAGCATTAAAGCTTTTATAAAAAAAGAACTTGAAAAAACAAAAAATTACACAAAAGAATATACAGAAAAACTTAAACAAAAACTGGCTGAAAAAGGAGAAAATAATGACAGAAACTTTATTAAACGTTAAAAATAAAATAAGAGATGTTGTTGATTTTCCTAAAAAGGGAATCATTTTTCGTGATATTACAACAGCACTTAAAGATCCTGAAACATTGAAGATTATGATAGATTATCTTTGCGAACAATTTAAAGATATAAAAATAGACTATGTTGCAGGTATAGAAAGCCGAGGTTTTATTTTCGGAATGCCGATGGCATATAAAATGAATGCCGGATTCGTTCCGATAAGAAAACCTAATAAACTGCCTGCAGAAACTTACTCTCAGGAATATGAACTTGAATACGGAACAGATAAAATCGAAGTTCACAGAGACGCTTTTCCGGAAGGAGCCAATGTTCTTATAGTTGATGACCTTCTTGCAACCGGCGGAACTGCAGAAGCTGCATGTAAACTTGTCAAAAAGACAGGAGCAAATCTTGTAGGTATTGCATTTTTGATTGAACTTTGCGATCTTAAAGGCAGAGAAAAATTAAATGCAGACTGCGGAAAAATTGTTTCTATGTTGAAATATTAAATATGAGATTTAGTTATTGCGGGCAAAAAGCCCGCAATATTTTTAAAGTTTAATTCTCAAAACAAGAGTTATGCCCTTACCTTTATCGTTTCTGGCATTAAAACGTATAATATTTATATGTTTTTTTGAAGTTTTATCTTCTATACTTACAACCGGCAACTCTTTTACCTTTAAATTTTTAGTATTTATTAAATAATCAAAATATATTCCGGTCAAACGTTCTGCTAGATACCCTTCAGCTCTCTGTTGATAAATCGGTCTTGCTTCTCTGTCTTTAACCTGTCTGGAAAATGCAAACAAAACATCAAAAAGGAATTCCGCATAATCATTAACAATATCTCTATCTGCAATAAACATATTATAAAAATATCCGATATTAGATGTCTTGATTTTTTTAGCATACGGGCTTATATCAGGGTAACGCTCATCTATATAAGAAAGACAAAAATCCAAATCCTCAATCATATGCCATTTCGCATACTGCTCATAAATAGATATATCAAACCCGAGTTTTTTGGGTAGAATAATATCATATTCCGAAAATATTTTATCCAGATTTTTCCGGTTAAGCCCGAACTTTCGCAGCAAATCACGAGATTTCTGACTGACAGATTCTCCACCTGACACATCAAAAATTCTGCGGTAATGCATTAAGCCGAGATAAGGACTTTTTATATTTTTCCACATCCAGTATGTAACTGTATTCTCTGCAAAATAACGGTTTTTATCGGATATATTAACACTGGAATTATCTCCAACCATATGTTTCATCATCCAATCGAAATCATTAACAGATAACATTCCGTCCTTTGCGGCATTCATAGCAATATCACGACCGGCATGGACGGGAGTTACAACATCATTTTCAAGCAGCTGCCAAGGCTTATGATAAACCACACCAATATTATATTTTTTACGATTTATCTGTTTTAACTTTTTTTCAAACTTATATTTTTTTAAAAAGTCCGCAAATTTCAAAATCTTCCTCCAAAAACAAATTCTTAATCAATTATAATTTTATTCTCAAAACAAGAGTTACCCCTTTATTTTTATCATTTTTAACAGCAAAACTTTTAAAACTAAAGAGCTTTTTCCGTTTTACTTCATCCAGCCTGATAACCTGACATTCCTTTACTTTCAAATTTTTAGTTTCAATAAGATAATCAAAATAAATACTTGTTAACCTCTCCGCAAGAAAGCCCTCTGCTCTTTGCCAATAAATACTTCTTCTTTCTCTGTCTTTTATATGGTGTTCAAGTGCAAAAAGAACATCAAACAAAAACTTTGCATACCCTTCAAAAATCTCTCTTGAAGTCACAAACATGTTAAATAAATACGCAACATGCGAAACTTTTAATTTTTCTGCATACGAATGCATTTCCGGATACTTAAACCGGATATAATCAAATGCAAAATCTATATCATCTTTTACTAAATACTTAACATAACTTTCATAAATGGATGTGGTAAACCCCATAGGGAAAGGCAATAATAAGTCATATTCCGACATTAACTTTTCAAGGTTTTTATAAGTTATACCGTAAATATCCGGAACACTGTGTTCTTTCATATTAACCTGTTTGTCAGAATTCATATTAAACACACGTCTGTAATGAAAAAGCCCTACATAGGGTGACGAAATATTTTTCCACATCCAGTATGTTACGCTGCACTCGTTGTAGTAGCGGTTTTTCTCCGAAATATTTTCACCGGAATCATCGCCAATCATTTTTGATTTAAGCCACTTTAAATCAGCCGGTGTAATCTTAGTATCCTGAAGAGGATTGGCTGCAACAGCACGACCGGCATGTATTGGTGTCAGAACTTCATTTTCCAGAATATCAAACGGTTTATGGTAACAGACAAAAATATTATATTTCTTTTGATTTATTTTTCTCAACTTATTTTTTAATCTGTATTTTTCGAGAAATTCACAAAATCCCAACTATCCGTCCTCTTTTAAACATTTCCCGTAGAACTGTTCCTGTCATCTTCCAGCTGTTTTATATCAACATCACTGTCATCTTCATAAGTATTGTTAATAACAGGAATATCAATTTCAACGTTGACATCTGCATCAACCATTTCAATATCACCTTTCGGAAATTCTCTTGTCTTTCCATCTTCCATTTTAACGGCAACTGTTCCATTGAGGAATTGGAGATAACATACTTTTCCGAGTCCTTCCGGAGTCATAACGGACGAGCCCACAGGAGGCATTCCTTTTGCTGCATCTATATAGTTTGAATATTCGTAAGTCAAACAGCATAATAAACGTCCGCAGGTACCTGAAATCTTTCCGGGAGCAATCGGCATTCCCTGATCTTTTGCAAGTTTAACATTAATAGTTGCAAACTTCCTTAAAAAAGATGAACAGCAGAAAGGCCTGCCGCAAAGACCTACTCCGTCCAGAATGGAGGTTTCATCACGCACTCCGATATGCCTTAAGTCAATTCTTACCCGCGTAAACACCTGTGTTAAATCTTTTAACAACGCCCTGAAATCAACTCTTTCCGGAGCTGTATAGTAAAATGTTATTTTTCTTCTGTCAAAAGTAATCCGGCACTGAACAAGATTCATAACAAGTTTATGCTGCCTGACAAGAGCCTGACATTTAAAAAATGACTCAACTTCTTCCTTTTTAATATCATCAAGAATCTGTAAATCTCTTTGTGTACAGACCCTTATTAAAGGCAACGGTTCAGGTTTATTTTTGGAATGTTCCCAGAGCTCAGAGATTTCAGGGCTGAGCAGCTCTGCTTTTAAAACCTCCTCGCCTTTTTCAGTCCTTACGATAACAAGCTGACCGTCTTCCAACTGAATATTATCCGGAACATCCAGCGGGTAAAATGTGTTTTTTAAATATTTTACGGCGAATTTCATTTATACGTATCTTTCTTCTTCTTTCAATTTTCTGTTCATTAACTTTGACAAAAGCTCTTTTGGTGTTATATCAGTATATACGGCTTCATAAATAGCGTTTGATACAGGAACATCGATATCAAGTTTTTTGGCAAGTTCACAAATTGCTTTAGAGGTTTTGACACCTTCTGCCACAGAACCAAGTTCTCGCAAAATATCATCAATTTTTTTACCTTTACCGAGCATAGCTCCAACCGTATAGTTTCTTGACATTGGGCTTGAGCAAGTCGCTATCAGGTCTCCCATACCCGAAAGACCGTAAAGAGTTGAAGGGTTAGCCCCCAGCTGAATACTTACTCTGACAATTTCTGCCATACCACGGGTTAACAAGGTTCCTGCACAGTTGTCTCCAAGACCCATTTCATGAGCAAATCCGGAAGCTATCGCGATAACATTTTTCAAACTTCCGCCAAGCTCAACACCTATAACATCACTGTTTGTATATAATCTAAACCTGTCAGGGACGTTGCAGGCTTTCTGAACGAATTCGGCTACCTGCATATCTTCACAAGCAACACAAGCCGCAGTAGGCTTGCCTGCAAGAACTTCTTTTGCAAGAGTCGGACCGGAAAGAATTGCAAGTTTTTGTTCTGGGAGAACATCCTTTATAACCTCCGACATTCTCATCAATGAAGGCAATTCAATACCCTTTGAAGCATTTACCAGAATTTGCTCTGACTTAATTCCCGATTTTTTAAGATTTTCACAAACATTTCTCGTGCCGGAAGTAGCCACAACATTAAGAATAATATCAGCACCGTCAATCGCTGCTGATAAATTCGAAGTAACCTCAACCTTATCAGCAAGTTGAACTTCAAGAGGTTTTGAGGCATGTTTATTCTTGAGCAAATCTTCGGACAAATCCTGTTCTCTGCCCCATACAGTTACTTTATCAAAATTATCAGTTAAAAGCCACGCTAAAGTAAGCCCCCAACATCCTGCACCGATTACTGTTAATTTCATAACCTTTTCTCCTATACCGCAAGCTTTGATTTAATAATTTTTCTCAAAACCCCGCCATGTTTTTTTAGTTCTGCCCTTGCATCTTCCGCATCTATTTTCATCATAAGTGAAATAATAGCTGTTTTGATTTCCCAATTACATTTCAAAAGTGCTGACAGAGCATCACTGTGCTGAACATTGGCAATCTGGGCGACAATTCTGATTGCACGGTCCTTCAATTTTTCATTGACAGCCTGTAAATCTATCATGAAATTTTCATAGGTTTTACCGATTTTAATCATAGAACCTGTACTCAGCATATTCAAAACCATCTTTTGAGCGGTACCTGCTTTCAACCTGCTTGAACCTGCAATAACTTCAGGCCCGACCTCAACACATATTACAAGCCCTGCTTCATCAGCAATTCTTCCCTCGGGATTGCATGTAATCCCGATTGTTTTACAACCGACTTCTTCAGCACGCTTTAAAACACCCATAAGATATTTAGGATTCCCGCTTGCTGAAATCACAACAGCCACATCTTCAGGCTTAAGAACCGCAGCATCTTCATAGCCGAAATCAGGATTATCCTCAGCACCCTCAATAGAATGACGAATTGCTTTATCACCGCCTGCAATAAATCCCGTTACCATATCTTTTGGCACACTAAATGTAGGAGGGCATTCCGAAGCATCCAGAATACCAAGCCGTCCCGATGTTCCTGCACCAAAATAATATAATTTTCCGCCTTTCAAAAATTGCTTTGCTATTAAATCAATACCTTCCGCTATATGCTCGGCTTCGTCTTCAACGGCAAGTGCAACCAGTTTATCCTCGTCATTCATTTTTTTGACCATTTCAATGGTAGGCAGAATATCAATATCCTTGGTATTCTCATTTCGGTATTCCGTAATAATGTCGCTCATAGAACCCCCTTTTTATACACTAATAAACACTAAACCGATTTAATCAGATTTGCCATTTCAATAGCGGATTTTGCAGCTTCCGCACCCTTGTTACCGGCCTTTGTACCAGCTCTTTCAATAGCCTGTTCCAGATTTTCCGTAGTCAAAACTCCGAATAATACCGGAACTTCAGTTTGTAACGCTACTTGAGCAATCCCTTTTGTTAATTCCGCACAGACATAATCATAGTGTGAAGTTGAACCTTTAATAATCGCACCGAGAGTAATAATTGCGTTATATCTGTTGGTTTTTGCAAATTTCAAAGCCATAATCGGAATCTCAAAAGCCCCTGGAACTTTAACAATATCAATATTATCAGGATTTACACCATGTCTTCTTAATTCATCAACAGCACCGGCAAGCAGTTTTGAACCTATAAAATCATTGAATCTTGAAACTATAATACAAAACTTTTCATCTTCCGCTACAAGCCTGCCTTCATATGTTTTCATAAAAATTTTCTCCTTAGTCCTCTATATGCCTATATTTTACAACATAAAGCACTATTTTACAATAAGAGGGGCAAAAATCTTATAAAAAATATATATTGAAGTCAGGATTAATAATACTCCGCTGATCTTCAAGAGTGCATCCGAAAGTTTATAAAAATTTTTCCATGTTTTCAATTTGGAAGTTAATACACCTGCAAGCACCAGTATAATTCCCTGTCCCAGAGAGAATAAGAATAGCATAATAACTGCCTGCGTAAGACTTGCCGAAAGGGAGGCAAAGGCCATAATCGCTGCAAGTATCGGGGTAGAACAAGGAGTACCCGCTAATGCAAAAACACCTCCGAGAAGTATAGGGTATAACACCGTACTTGTACCGTTATTTTTAGGCATTTCTTTTACAAGAAGCGGAATTTCAAAATCTAAAAATCCTACAAGCTTAAGTCCCATAATCATAATGATACTTGCAATAATAAGACTAAAATACGAACCGCCAACCGAAACAAAAACTTTTCCGGTTACCGCACAAATAATCCCTATAATTGAAAAAACTATAGCAGTACCCATGATAAAAAAAACAAGCTGAATAAAGGTTTTCAAAGGTTTTTCATCTGAATAGCCTCCGACATACCCTATGATAATAGGCAGCATTGCAAGAGAACATGGAGATACCGATGCTATTAGCCCGCCAAGAAAAGATATGGCGAACAATAGCATTATACTCGTATTACCCGTAAATAAACCGACGTAATTTTCCATTTGTTATTTTAATCCTTCTAAGCACGTAATCATTTCTTCTTTAGGAATAGCACCCTCAATTCTTTGTACCTGCTGTCCATCAGAATTAATAAGAATAATCGTAGGAACGAGAGTTACATTATATTTTTTAATCTGTTCATCTGTAGCGGGTTTACCATCCTGAACTTGATATTCCGTAAGAGCAATTCTGTCCTGAAATTGCGGATAAATTTCTTTCATTACTTTATTCATTTCCTGACAGTCCAGACACATTGACGAAGTAAATTTTATAATCTGCGGTTTATTGGTAACGGCATCCGCAACATTAACCGGCTCATTTCCCGAATGAGTAATAAAAATGTATGCAATCAGAGGTAAAAATAAAACCAGCAGTACCGTAATAATATTTTTTTTCATAGGACTCTCCTTTTCTTTTATATTAGCATAAACGAAAAAGAGAATTGCACTATTAGCCGACTAGACATCTTCCGGAACAAAAAAGCTTGCTTTCTCTAACAACTCTCTTGTATGTTCATAGCAGCATGAATTTCTGGTTATCAGCTGATATTCACGCACAATGTTAATAATATCGTCAACAGACATTTTAATAATTCTACGTTCGCCTTCAATAATTCTTGCCATAAGATAAATCCTTTCCAAAGTTATTATCGGCAAGGATTAATAAAACCTTTTGCAGAATCCAACAAAAGGTTTAAAAAAAATGGTTATTATTTGAATTTATCCGGTAAAAATAGCCAGGATGAAATTAATTACATTTAATTCCCTGATAAGAGTTTCTCCTTAATAACTCTCTGTCAATTTTATTCAGACAGTCAAGTTTTGCTCCGAGCCAGCGTGGAGCAATAAGATTTTTTTTCAAACCGTTACCCGCAAGACGATGAATTGTTGTACTTTTCGGAAGATATTCCAGAAAGTCACAAACAGTATTTACATACTCATCTTCACTCATAAAATCAATCTCCCCGAGCTCATAAAGATTAGCAAGTCTTGTATCCTTTAATGCACATAACATATGAATCTTTACACCGTCAACTTTCAAATCGGCAAGAGCTTGAGCCGTCTGCATCATTTCATCATGAGATTCCCATAACCCGAAAATAACATGGACACAAACATTTATCCCCATCTCTTTTGACTTTTCGTAAGCTCTCAAAAAACAATCGAAATTATGTCCGCGGTTAATACGCCTTAACGTCTTATCATGTATGGACTGCAATCCATATTCTATCCAGGTATAATAATCATCTTTATATGAGGCAATCAGCCTCAATTTTTCATCATCAACACAATCAGGACGTGTTCCTATAGAAAGCCCCACAACCCTGTCATTACACAAGGCAGAATCATAAATTTTTTCTAATTCATTAACAGGCTTATAAGTATTGGAATAAGCCTGAAAATAAGACATAAATTTTTCAGCCTTAAATCTTTTACTTAAAGTCTCGATTCCTGTATTAATCTGTTCTTCCAGTGATAACAAATTGGAGTGTGCCTGCGAAAAACTTCCGCCTTCATCACAAAAAATACACCCGCCCGACGAAATTGTTCCGTCTCTGTTAGGACACGAAAAACCGGCATCAAGGGTAATCTTATACACCTTGACGCCGAATTTTTGCTTTAAAAACGCACTATACTGATTATATCTTTTATCAGTATTATTAAACATTTTATCTGTTTTCGTCTTCTTCCGTTATAGGGTAAACATAGTGTTCACCGCAATTCGGACAAACGACTTCCTGCTGCTTACCATCTTCAAGTTTTGCAACTTCAAATAAAGTCTTACATCCTGATTGAACACATCTGATAGCCCATGTAGGTCTTATTAATCTTGCCATAATACCCTCTTTTAACTTATTTTCTACAGTTAATATATTATCATTGTTTTTATTATTGTGCAAGTTTTTAACTTACCGCATGATATTACATTTTCGGATAATTACTGTATTAAGAGATCTTATTACAATATTTGCAAAAGGAGGGTATTATGAAGAATTTTTTGATACTTACATCAATACTCGGATTGGTAATACTTGCAGCTTTGGATACGCATTCAATAATGGAAGAAATTGCCGCAATAACCCCGACGGAAGTAGAGATGAAACCACAACTTAACAGCTCTGGTGGTGAAGGCGTAGAAAAAAAATTTGAATCCAGATCAACAGAAAATAACAACCTTAATATGCAAAACGGACAGAACAATGATAAAAACCTCAATGTAAATCCGATGCAGCGTCCTCAAAAAGGTATTTCGCCAACGCTTACACCAAGAAGATACTAGATACCAAAAATCAACTCTCCATAACCGCCGGCATCAGGATTCAATTCATCCCGTTCCGGACGATTAATTTGAGGGGTTTTACTCTCGTAACGCAAAAATTCTCCTGTAGGTTTAACTGTTTTTGGATTAACCATAGGATTTATCGTTTTAGGGAAAAATCTTAAAACCACATTTTCTCCTATGGTTTTAGAAATTATATCTTCCGAATAAAATTCAATAAATCCGAGTTTTGAATAACTCTGTGAAGATTTTGGTGCCGAAAAATTGCCATTACTGTCGCTTATTTTCTTTGAATACGTTCCGCTCCACATCACCAGACCATTATATGTATCAAGAAGAACAGCTTCAGTTTCCATAAAGTACGGATATGTAAAATCCAAAGCTGTCGAAAGTTCAAGAATTTCCCATACATTTCTTTTAACATATGCATTTTCCACATTTACAGTGTTTGAAACAACAAGCACTGATTTTGCGGAAAATAAATCCGCGACCTTTTTATATACAGGAAAATCTATATTGGAACTGTTTCTGTATTTTATTAAAGAATTCTGTAATGCTGTTCTAAGCTGCGGATTAGCAGCAAGCCGTCTGCGTACTTCTATTAGAGATGGAGAATTTACCTTTCCGGTATGATTAAAATACTGTATTAAATCACTTGCAATTATTTCAGAAACTTCAGGATAACAATAATAGTTATCACAAACATTCATCAAATCCGTCGGCAAAACTACAACATTAAAAGATAAAGCATTTGCCGCAGGAGTGATAAAAATTAAACTTAAAAACAAAATAACCGTATGAAATAATTTTTTCATAGACTTATTGTAACACAGTTTTTTTCATACGACTAACCGATTATATTTTTAACCAATCGGACTAAAATATATAATAAGGAGAACTCTTGTATGGAATACCAGGAATTAATGAAAAAAGCTAAAAAGGTATCTAAAAATGCCTACGCAAAATACTCAAAATTTAAAGTCGGAGCATGCCTTTTGACTGAAGGCGGAAAAGTTTATGAGGGCTGTAATTTTGAAAATTCCAGTTACGGACTTTCAATTTGTGCAGAACGTAATGCTGTAGGTTCCGCTATAGCTGACGGAGAAAAAAAATTTGTGGCTATTGCAATTTATTCACCCAAAATGTACGACTGCCTTCCTTGCGGAGCATGCAGACAGGTTCTTCACGAATTTGAAACCGAAAATGGTATGGATATAATTACACTGGGAAAAGAAGATATTATTGTACGAAAGCTGGATGAACTTCTTCCTCAAGGATTTGATTTGTAATGTATCTCTTTGAACTTCTGGTAAAATACTTAAAGAAAGACAGAGTAATAGAAATTCTGGATGAGCATGACAGGCAAAATGCATTAAACCCTTTAAATGAAATTCCGGAAACTGAAGATGAGCCTAATTGTGAACATATGTTCATGCCCATTGACAGTACCGGACAAACTCTTGCATGCTCAAAATGCGGACTGGTTGTAAACAAGAAAGATTTACGATACAAAAATTTCTTTATGAATAAGGAACTATAATAGGAAATTTTAAATATTTTATTGATTTACTCTATAAAATATAGTCAGGGAAATCTAAATTGTTCAAACTTCCCTAACTATATATCATTTATTCTATATTACATCATCAACACACCTGATTTATGTGCATCCATTCGTCTGTTGTGAATCTCCCAAGGCATATGATCACGATTTTTTACATCATTAATATCTTCTTCATATGATTTTGTCTCGGTCTTTAATTTACCGTTTTCATCATATTCTTTTTCAATTCTTGAATCATAATACCCGTCGCCGTCTTCATCTATAAAGCTTATACTTGTTGCCGGATGGCGTTTTCCTTCTTCTACGGGATCATCGTATGCTTCATAGAAATTCGTTACTGAATAAATATCCTCTTTACCATCGCCGTTTACATCTTTATACACGACTTCTTTAGTTAATTTTCCGTCTTTATCATAACTCTTTTCTGTTTTGGACCCATCATCATTTATTGTTGTTACAACTTTCTTAACTCGGCTGCCCAATGATATTGGTTTTAAATCATTCTGCCCTTCTGAAACCTTTGATGAACCTGTTCCAAATACCGAATTCAAACTTTCTTGTCCTGCTGATTGTGCAGCCTTTTGACTTTTTGAGTTACCGTTAACTCCGCCTAAGCCGTTAATTCCTTCAAGCATCTAAATTCTCCTTTCTAATTCTCGTGTTAAGCACACATTGCTTATGTTTATATAAAGGATTTGCTGCCTGAAATTATTGCTATACCCCCACCCCATCCTATCCTATCCTATCCTATGAGGCATTATAGCTGGGTTTCAGCCTTTTTAAATTTATTTTTACATTTCGTTACAATTAATATATATTTCTTTATTCATTAACAAGGTTACATAAAAAGTCTATTGATTCTGCATGAAAATTGATGTTAAATATTCGTATGAAGAGAAAAGAATTATTGATATTTTCAGCAGTCATACTGGCACTCATCGGTATAAACGTGTTTGTCATGACTAATAATAATCCGCTTTATTCGACAGACGAAGAACTTGTGAATAAAGAGTATGTCTCTTCTCAGAAACTGTTTGATGATGTATGGTCAGAAATTAAAAATAACTATTATGACTCAACAATGAATCACCAGACATGGCAATATTGGAAAGATCATTACAGAGGAAAAATAAAAACAGATTCTGATGTAAAAGTCGCGGCAGATACAATCCTTGCAAGTCTGAATGATCCTTATTCCAGATATATGACAAAACAGGAATACTCCGATCAAAATACCTCAATTAATGCCAAAATTTCCGGTATAGGAGTTAATATCTCTACAATTTCAGGAAAAGTTCAAATAATCAACGTTATAGACGGGACTCCTGCTCAAATGGCAAATCTACAGACCGGAGATATCATTCTGGACATTGACGGAAAAGACGCAAGCGGACTTTCGCTGTCTGAAGTTGCGAACCTTGTGAGAGGACCGGAAAATACATTTGTTCAACTAACTATTTTAAGAAATAATGACAAGTTTACTAAAAAAGTTTTAAGAAAAGAAATAAAAATAAAATCCGTAAAAAGTTCCGTTGAGAAAGACATAGGATATATTCAAATATCAAGTTTTATAGGAACAACAACACCTAATGAATTTCTTGAAGCACTTGAAAAAACAAAAAATACTCAGGGATTGATAATAGACTTACGCGGAAACACAGGCGGCTTACTGCCAAATGCAATATTTATCGCAAACCTGTTTATTCCTGAGGGTAATATTGTAAGCATTGTCGGACGTAACGGTTTCAGATATGATATACAGGCTCAAAATACCGAACTCGGTATTAACAAACCTGTTGTAGTTCTTGTGGACGGAGGTTCCGCATCTGCCAGTGAAATTTTATCAGGAGCATTAAAAGATTATCACAAAGCAAAACTTGTCGGAACAAGAACTTTCGGAAAAGGCATGGTTCAAAAAATTATCCCGCTGCCGAATGAAACAGGCCTGAATCTCACAGTCGCCAAATATCTAACCCCATCAGGAACTGATATTAATAAAAAAGGTATTAAACCCGATATAGAAGTCAATTTTACAATTAATGATTTAAAAAACAATAATGATGTACAGCTAAATACTGCCAAAAAAGTTTTAAACCAAATGCTTCAAGAAACTAAATTAAGCAAAGTGCAATAAAAAATAAGTGAATTTTAACACTATAACTATATAAAAATGCTAGTATCCTATAGCCCAGTTTACATGGGTAGAAGCAGCTTTTTTTGTATCGACGGGAACAACTGTTGATGCAACAGCAGGAACTTCAATAACTTTAGCAGCTTTTTGCAAAATATTATACTGAACCATTTTATTATCAACGTTATTGAAAGATTTAAGTCTGTCAAGCGTATTTTGGAGTTCTGCATTTTCATCATTCAGAGTACGAACCTGACGGCTGAGAGTATTCAAGGTAATTTCATTTGACATTTCAAAGTAATAGCTTACAAAAGCCGTCAAAATAAATATTCCCAGTATTCCGCATAAAGTTTTATTTACTTTTCTTATAGCCATTTCTTTTACCGTATTTTCTTTGTGAAAATAACCTTCTATAACAGGTGCCTGATATATCGGATTCTGTACCAGATCCTCTTTAGCATAAGAATAATCGTATTCTTCTCTTACTCTTGCTCTAGCTGTATTCAACTTTATTCCCCAATATTACCTTTTAAAATGTCCCAAACCTTAGTTAATACATCTTGCGATTCTTAACTTTGCACTTCTTGACGGCGGATTTTCAGATATCTCCTCGTGTGTCGCCGTAAGAGGCTTTTTATTTACCAGTTCCAGCTTTGGCGGCGGGCATGTACAAATCATTTGATTTTTATCACAGTGACACCGTGCCGAATGGTACCTGAATAAGTTTTTCACTATCCTATCCTCCAACGAGTGAAAACTTATTACACTTATTATAGCACCAACTTCAAGTAAATCCAACACATCATTTAAAGTATTTTTAACATTTTGTAACTCATGATTCACTTCAATTCGGATAGCCTGAAACACTCTTGTTGCCGGATGAATTTGGGATTTAGCCCTCGGAGTGGCTGCGACAATAAGGTTTGCAAGTTCTGTTGTGGTACAAATCTTTTTTACACGGCGTTCTTCAACAATTTTCTTTGCAATTCTTTTTGAAAAATGTTCTTCCCCGTACTCGGAAAAAATTCTGACCAAATCCGCCTCTGAATAACTATTTACAACATCATAGGCCGAAAAATCCGACTCCTGATTAAAACGCATATCGAGAGGGGCTTCTTTTGAAAAAGAAAATCCTCTTTCTGCTTTATTAAATTGATGATAAGATGCACCAAGGTCAAAAAGCACGCCCCCGTCGATTTTTTCGATTCCGAGATTATGTAAAACTTTCTTAATATTTACATAAGAATCTTTTACGATTGTTAAGTTATCGTAATCTTTCAGTCTTTCTGAAGCAGCTTTAATAGCATCGTTATCAATATCAAACGCAATCAACCGCCCTTCCGGCGATATTCGTTGCAAGATAAGTTCGCTGTGGCCGCCGCCCCCGAGGGTACAGTCAACATAAAGTTTACCACGCTGACACTCAAGGGCATCAACGGCTTCTTTTTTCATAACGGTATAATGCTTAAATTCCATACAGGAATTTTAGCATAAACCGTTACACAATAAAACCGTCAAGTCCGCTGTCATCAAAGATTTCTAAAAATTTATTATATGTATAAATTTGAGAATCTTCAGGGTGTTCAGCATCTATAATAGAGACTGTTCTGCTGCGTTTTTCATCGATTGAAGCCAGTAAAGAATCCATGTCAAAAAGTTCTTCTTCGGCATCCCGACTTGAAATAAATACAATGTCGTTGTTAATTTTGTTTTCTAACTCCATAATTACTCCGTTTCTTACTTTACCTTACTGTTTAAACCCGTCAAAGCCCATTGTTTCATATATCTCTAAAAATTTAGGATATGTGTAAATCTGGGTATTTTCCGGTTTTTGTTCATCCATAACAATAATTCTTCCGCTCTTTGCTTTTGCATCAAGCTTTGAAATAAAGTTGACCATTGAAGTCATAAATGAATGATTTGACAATTCTTTAATTGTCACATTTTTCACAAAGTGAAAATCTTTTTCTTCAAAAGTATTTGTTAGTTCCATAATCTTACTCCTTTGGGACTACATATAACTTTATGCCTTTTATTACGGTCAGGACACAGAAAATCTTTAATTATTTACCACTTATATTACAAAAAAGTTACAATATCATTACATGCAACCCGCCATTAAAATGCTGCCAAAAGTCTTCTTTAGAATAAACTTTTTCATTTGCACTATTATGAGGTTCTTTAACAATAACATTATCACCGTCAATTTTTACCCAGTATTGATGTGATTCAAATTCAGAGGTTTTTGCATCAGCACAGATTACAACATTTGGCTGTAATCTTTCCAGTTCATCTAATGCGGACAAACCTCCCATTACAATCAAAGGTTTATTTTTATATTTTGCTATTGTATTAGAATCCAGTTCACAAAGATTTCCACCCTCCATAACAGAAAGGTGTGTTTCTGAAGGATTGTCCGGATTTATAGCGGACACAACCATGCTTGAGGTATTTCCCGTTAAAATTTCAAATGCTTTAAAAGCATGCCCGCCATCGAGAGTTGCCGGAGGAATCTGGTCTTCGTAATATCGTTTAAAAGCGATTTCCATTGCTCGTAAATCTGCATCACCTTTAGAAAGACGTCCGGATTTTAACAAATCATCCTGAGTAATTATATATTCTTTTTTACCGCCTTCAAGTTTGACTGAAATATCCTGAGTTTCAGGATTTATAGAAACACAATCTGATATAAGATTTTTACCGTTAGGAGTTTCCGCTATTCCGTTCAACGCCGCAAGAAGCCAGCAGTCACCCGTTACTCCCTGATAATTTATTTTATCAATTTCTCCATTTGCTGCATCAATGAATAAATCGTTATTTTCAAGCATACTGACTGCTATCTCTAATGTTTTTTGAGCTTCAGGTAATTTCACATTATCACATAAATCCAGCCGCCTGCAAATATAATTTATACCCTTATCTACAGCTTCTTTATTATCACAATATAAATCGGAAGATTCTCTTTTAACCATTACAAATTTTTCTTTTAATGCATTTGTAATATGATTAATTTGAGCTGACCGCTCTGTTCTATCAGGATTTTCAAAAATTTTTTCAAGAAGACCGTTTTGCAAACGCACGGACACATCAACTTTTGACAGATCTGTTTCAAAAGAATCTTTCAATAATTCACGTTCTTCGTCAGTCATATCCTTTGCAGCTTCAATTTGACGATTCCTGAAAGAATAATCATTTATAACATCAACAACATTATCACAGTCAATCTTTTTTATATTCTCATCGGAAAAATCCTTTGCAAGAGCAGTTGCGACAGGATGAAGTTCATGTCCTGCAACTATTTCCGTTGTTTTAGCCACAGAGCCGTCAGGATTATAATATTCTTTACTTCTGATTAGCGGGTCATCACTATATCGTGTTGAGTCAACAAGCCGCATATCTTTGTTATAATGTTTTACTTCTACAAGATTGTTATTCTTGTCATAAAAATTTTCGTAATGAGCTTCCGGATATTTTTCATCTATATTATGAATTTTAGTTATCTGGTTATCTATCTTAGGATTGAACTCTCGTTCAACAATCTTTTTCCCTGTTTCAGTGTCATAAACAGTTTCAAATTCCGGAAACCCCGTATCCTTATTATGGATTGTTTCCATCTCAATTCTGTCTTTTTGGTCATAGCGAATAACAGATAAGTGTTTTTGAGTCTTTTTATCTAAAAAAATCTTAATTTTACCATAACTGCTATACATCACAGACTCAATAACATCATCTGAAAATACCGTTTCAGCCTTTAATTGTCCGTTTTCATCAAAAAACCACTCTTTATCCTTTTCTTTTGTCTGCGGATTTATAAGGATTTTAGTTCTAATATTGCCATTATCATAATATTCGTAATTATAAGTTTCATTTTTATCCTGCTGAACCTCTAAACCTTTCATATCCGGCTCAGTTGGTACAGTAGCACCTGTAGTCATAATAGACCCCATGCCAAGTATATTACTCTTTTTATATGCATTCTGAAAATCTACATTCAGTTTCAGTTCACTATTTGGTCCGTTCACACTCATAAAAATAAAACCTTTTTATCTTTATCGGCAAAAATCCGAATTTCTTTAAAGAAATTCGGATTTTGTAAAGATATTATACGAAAACCTAAACGGTTTGTTTTATTGCACTGTTGACCCGTTTGAAGGTCTTTTCTTTACCGATAATTGCCAGAATTGCAGTCATATCTGCACCGCATATTCTGCCGGTAACGGCAGCTCTGATTGCCCACATGGTAACTTTAGGTTTAATACCCTTTTCTTTATAGTAAGCCCTGAAAGCTTCCAGTTTTTCATGAAGATTTTCTTCTGTCCAATCCCAATCCTTAGCCTGTTCAAGGAAAGTCTTCAAGACATCCTGAGAAGTTTCAGTCTCAAGTGTTTCTTTTGCTTTTTCATCAATTTCAACACCTTCTCCAAAGAAATACGGAACAGCATCGGTTATATCTGAAAGCAAAGTTAAAGGTTCATAAGTAACTTCAACCATTCTTGTATATTGAGCATCTGTAAGTTCTGACAAATCATATTTTTTCAAATACGGTTTAAGTCTTTCTTTCAACTCATCAATAGAAAGCATTTTTATATAATGGCTGTTCATCCAGTTTAACTTGTCATATTCAAAAATCGAATTTGAAGAAGAAATTTCGTTAATCCTAAAATCTTGAGCAATTTCATCAACGGTTTTAATTTCCTGTCCATCAGAAGGAGACCAGCCAAGAAGTGCAACAAAATTAATCAAGGCATCCGTCAGATATCCTTTTTCAACAAATTCTGAAACGGCAGTTGCTCCGTGGCGTTTTGATAATTTACTTCTGTCAGGAGCAAGAATCATACCCAGATGTCCAAATCTAGGAACTTCCGCACCAAGAGCCTCAAATATCAAAATTTGCTTAAATGTATTTGAAATATGGTCTTCACCGCGGATTACGTGCGAAATCTTCATAAGCATATCATCAATTACAACTGCAAAGTTGTAAGTAGGAGTTCCGTTAGATTTGAAAATAACGAAATCTCCGAGTAAAGAAGTATCCATATGCAATTCGCCTTTTACAAGGTCATCAAATTTCAAAATTGAAGAATCATGAAAAGCTTTTTGTGCTTTTTCTATATTAAACCTTACTGCAGGTTTTCTGCCTTCTGCACGCAACTTAGCCTTTTCTTCTTCTGTTAAATTAACACATTTCTTTGTATAAACATAAGGCTTTTTATTTTTAGCAGCTTCTTCTTTTTCAGCCTCAAGTTCTTCCGGCGTGCAGAAGCATTCATAAGCAAAGCCCTTGTCAATAAGTTCCTGAACATATTTCGGATAAATATCAAATCTTTCGGACTGAGTATAAGGCCCGTAAGGACCGCCTACATCCGGACCTTCATCCCAATTAAGCCCGAGAGCTTTCAAACTGTCAAAAATATTATCAATATATGCCTGGCTTGTACGCTCAGCATCGGTATCTTCAATTCTTAAGATAAATTTTCCGTTATTTTTTTTCGCAAACAAATAGTTAAATAAAGCCGTTCTTGCCGTACCGATGTGCAAATTTCCGCTCGGTGACGGGGCTATTCTGACTCTGACTTCTGACATTTTATATCCTTCTTTCTTCTTTTTGATTACTGAAATTTACCGTTTTCAGCATTGTAAAAGTACCATGAATACAAAAGTTTTTCAAGGTTTACAAAACTGCAGTTATTCAATTTCAAACAATTCAGAAGGGTCAAGTTTAAACTGGAGCATTTTAGCGGTATCTCTGCCGCCGTCCCCGCCTTTCCTCTGCATACCGACAAGACCTATATTCAAAGAACCTCTGGGACTCAAAACCACATCTGATGAAGAATAATGCTGCAATACCTGATTAATATTTTTTAAAACCCATCTTGATTGATTATCCACATTCTGTATAACAAGCACCCATTCCGCACTGAATTGACCGCGGCCGCGTATTATATCAGAAAGGATTAGAGTCTTATTCTGCTTGAACCAGTCAAGTATTATTTGTCTCTCCGAATCAGTCATTTCAGAAAAGAACATTCTTCGCTTGTCTCTGGTACCATCCTTATAAGGCGGTAGTTCACCTGTAAAATACTGCAAAATCATATATACATCAGCAGGGAAATTCCACAATTCATGATAATTTTTCAACCATCTTTTATCAACCTGATTAAACCCGCTTTTATTAGAAACGAGCTTAACCTGGATATTTTCCGTATCAATACATTGTTTAAACTTTATTTGAACCTTTAGATTTATATCTGCTTTATAACCGTGTAAAACATCCGCTTCAACTGATTCAATTTCATCCAAATTATAATTCATTATCTCCAGCCAATGGCGTGCATCTTCGTCAAACTGCCAGTGATTAAATTTGTCAGCCGCAATATGTTCATTTTTAAAACCGTTTTTAGCGGTTTCTGAACCTTTTTTGACTAAATCAACCATTTAAACTTCTCCTACTTGCAGCATTCCATTAATTTTTTTGCAATAGCCTGTATTACATTGACAGTCATAGCATTACCTGCCTGAGAAAGCAATCTGTTATTTGCTATTTTTGCCATTTTTGCTTTTCTTGCAAGTTCAAGCGGAAATCCTTGCAAAAGCAACGCTTCAAAACCTGACAGCTTTTTCAGTTTTCCGTCTTTAACATACAAAATACCATGCCTGCCTGTTCTGAGTGTCGGGCATTTATCTTTATACAACCGCAGGTCACTCTGTCGGGTATCAAGCACCAGATAATCCTGTTTCAGTATTTCATTTATATCAAATTTGCCTTTGTTATACTTGTTATTCAAATATTTTTGAAAAGTTTTATCATTAACATCCAAACAAGCATCACTTTCATCGATTAAATAATTCTTCAAGCTTTTCATAGGAACAGCCGCAGGAAAATTAAAATCTTCTTTCAAATTATCTTTCAAATATCCGACAATATAAACCCGTTCTCTCATCTGCGGAACTCCGAAATCGGAACTATCCAGAACCGTTGATTTTACGCAATATCCCAGAGCTGATAATTCATTAATAATTTTTTTAAAAGTTCTGCCCTTATCGTGGTTAACCAAACCTTTAACATTTTCCAGAATAAAATAAGGCACTTTTTTCTTTTTCAAAATTTTACACAATCCGTAAATAACCTGTCCACGGTAGTCTTCAAACCCCTCTCGTTTTCCGACAATACTGAAAGTCTGACATGGAAACCCGGCGATTAAAACATCAAAATCCGGCAGATTATCCGGATTAATCTCCATCAAATCCCCGTAATTACATTCTGAATCCCCGTAAAAAAGCCTGTATGTATCGGCAGCCTTCATATCAATTTCGCTGAATCCGGCACTGGATAATCCCGCCTCAAGCATCCCGAGCCTGCCGCCCCCGATTCCGGCACAAAAATCAACAAACTTTATACATCTTTTTTCTAAATCTGAAGACTCCATAAAACGTATTTATTATATTATGTATAAAAATTGATTTCAATATATTAAGAACTTCAATCCAGGATATACATAGGCGAGCACCCCCAGCCCGTACCGCTTTCGCAATCCTGTTTATAATTCTCCCTGGTTATACTAACACCATAGGAACCTGTACAAGCATTAACCATTGATAAACCGTCACGCTTATAGAAAAATGACGGATAAAGTTTACCCTGCGGAATATAGAAATAAAATATATCCCGCCCTATAGTATTTGGCTTTCGCTTGCCGTTTACATCAACAAAAACATCTCTCATACAGCTAAAATTTATCATAACACCATCCGGTAACATAAAAGTCATATATTCATAGCCCAAATTTAAAGCCTGCGGTTCACCCTTTTTGTTATACCATTCGCCCTCTTTGTGCCATGTCACATCTGAATTTGAATATTGTGTTTCGAATTCGGCAGATTCGCCAGCAGCCTCAATTTCTGCACACTTCAAGCCGGAATCCGTATATTTTAACTGCTTTGCTATCCTGCAGACATAAAATATCATATCTTTCCAATTACTTTGATCCAAATTCGGAATATCATCACCTGATTCATAAGTCATTAATAATGCCTGATTAATTATTGAATACTGTTTTTTAAACATTGTACGAAACTGTTTATCCTGAATATTGTTTATTAGTGTCGGGAGAGTCATAGCCGCGACAATTCCGATTATGCCGAGTGTAATCAAAACTTCCGCAAGTGTAAATGCTTTTTTCATAAATCCTCCAGATCTCTGCATGTATAAATTATTATAACAATTTGCACATATTAAATCAAGTGTAAATTACATATGTTTTTATAGCATAAATAACAACGTGTTTTTAATACAAATTAAAACTACTAAAATTAATAATAAAGAGGTAAATATGTTTAAAATAGAAAAACCTGAAATGGTCAACAAAACATTCAGACTTCCGCTTGAATTAGTAGAAAGGTTATCAACTGTTGCTCAAAACCAAGGGATTTCATTAAACAATCTCGTTAAACAATGCTGCGAATATGCACTCGAAAATCTTGATACCGGAAACAAGTAAAAGCTGTTAACATAATTTGACTGTAATTGCAATTAAAGTGTACAATTAAATTATGAGGAAAATTCTAATATCACTTATTATAATTTTTTTGGCATCAAATTGCTGCGGATTTGCTACGGCAAAAGACATTTCCGCAAAAGACAACGAAACACTGCCGCATATTTTCATATGGCATTTGCCTGACGATGAAGATAACAATTCAACAGCAAATAATACTTCCGAAAAAAATGAACCGGAAGAAGATATAATCTACACCGCAGCCCCCGAAGAAATTCCGCTGAAAGGTTATGCCGAATATGAAGATAACTCGGAAGCCATCTATCTTACGGATAACGACAACAACTTTGTTTTGAATTTAAGAATTCCTCAAAAATTTGAATCAAAAAGACTGGTTGACAGTAAAGAGATGAAAAATTATAAAACTTATTCTCTCTTCAATTCCGAAGAATACAACATTCAGCCAAAATCTGTTGCGTCCGTACAAAAAACCGGCAATTTTTCTTACGGAACACTTTTTAACAGCGGGATTGATAATGCTCAGCTGGAACGCTCCACAACTCTTTTTACCAGATATGAAAAGAAAAAATTTGCTATAAATTCCGCTTACAAAAAAAATAATCTAACTACTTACGGTCTGAATACGGACAATTTCTATATAGCACCGGAACTAAAATTTAACGATATATTTTCACTCTCTGAAATTCTTTCAACAGACATTACAAGAAACAGACGAAAAGGAGAAATCATCCTTTCTGTAAGTCCTCTGAAAGATGACCGCATGAAATTCGAAATCGGTGCAGGAACAACATATGATATAAATAACGACCGTTCCTGGTCACAGGTAAAATTCAATACAAAATTTAAATTGTAAAAATATTAACATATAATTGAACCCGACATATATTTCATTTATAATTTAGAAAAAGCGTGGCAGCTAAGGAGCTTGAGGTGGAAAACACAACATCCGGCAGCGGAGTAAATCTTCCTAATATTCCGACACCGCCTCCCGAAAACGGGCAGGGTAAAACGCTTGCCGTTAAATCTAAAAAAAGAATTAAACAACATAAACGAAAAATCGGATTTTATTATTCATTTTTAACTGTGGTTTTATTATTTTGTCTTGTTCAGGTAGGTTTCGGAGCCATTTTGAATATTTCCAAAATTATTGCTTACAAAGCAAAAATATTAACTATGGAAAAAGTCAGAGATGATGCTGAAAATAGAAACAAAGAATTAAAATCCGACATAAAATTCTTTTCAAAAACAGCCAGTCTTGAAGAAATTGCCAGAAATAATCTCAAAATGGCCGGAGAAGATGAAGTTTTAATTATCATAAATAATAATTCTAATTCAGCAGACACCGAAGAGAAAAGTAACAACAACAAAGATAAAAACGAAAAAAGAACTAACGGAGAGCATTAATGCAGGAAAATCAGAATGAAGAAGTCATTTCTTACATAAAAAGAGCGTTTGAACTTAAATCTCAGGAATGCTATAAACAGGCAATAGAAATGCTTTATAAAGCTCTTGAAACCGAGCCGGATAATATTGAAATACTTTTTCAGGTAGGTGAATTGTATTTTCTTCTCCATAACTACGACAGAGCAATACAATATCTGGAAAAGGTTCTGGATTCTGATGAAAAGCACCTTCCTTCATTAAATTTATTATGCACAATTAAAGAAAGACAAAATTATATAGCGGAAGCAGCAGATATTGCAAAAAAAATTTTTGAACAGGAAAAAAGCGAAAATACATATTTAAAACTCATAAAATACTACGGAAAACTAGGGAAAATATCTAACATTGAAAATTTAATGCAAAATAATTCTTATAATACTCCGAAATGCATATGTGAATGTGCAAATGCACTATACCAAAACATATATATAGATAAAGCAAAAGAACTTTTATCTTCTGTTGATATTAATAATCCTGAGAATGAATCATGCAAAGTTTTGCTGGGAAAAATATATTTTGATGAAAACGAATTTGAAAAATCAAAAGAGATATTCGATTCATTTCAAAAAACAACACAAAATCCTGAAATTCTAAATTACAAAGGTTTATTTGAATTAGAAAATATGAATTTTGTAGAAGCAATAAAAGATTTTTCCAAAGCCGCTAGCATTGATAAAAATAATGCAATTTATCATTACAATTTGGGCAATGCATATTTCTATAACGGCTGGCAGGATGAAGCTGTCGAAGCTTATAAAAAAGCTATAGTTAATAATCCTGAAAATCTTGATTATAAATATTCATTAGCTTATCTGTATTTTGAAAAACAGGAGTATGAAAAAACTCAAAAAGAAATTGACTATATTCTGGCTCAAAATCCTGAACACTCTCAGGCAAAAGTACTGCTTGCTCTTTTAAAACTCCAGAATAAAGATTATCTTGGAAGTCTTGAAATTCTTGAAAATAACCTCAAACAAGGAAGCAATGACTCTTTTACATTGATTTCGCTTGCAAAAGTTTATAAAGAGCTTGATATGTATAAAAAAGCTGAAGATACTATAAAAAAAGTAATTGAAAATTCCTCAGATAATCCTTCATACAAAATTGATCTGGCTGAAATATATATAAAAGAAAAAGAGTATGATAAAGCTGTTGAACTTGCAGACAAAATAATTTCAGAGAATGAAAATTATATTTCTGCATATTTAACAGGAGCAAACGCGTCTTATCTTAAAGGTGACTATGATAAGACAAAAGAATTTGCACAAAAGGCTCTTGCTCTTGATATAAACTGTTCTGAAGGATATTATTACCTTGCACTTGTAAGAAAAAATGAAGAGGATTTTGAAGAAGCCATTGAATGTATGAAACGTGCAATAACTTATGATGTTTCAAACGCAAAATATTATGCGGAAATGAGTAACATTTACAGACAGATAAATGACTTAAAAACCGCATTTGAATATATAAAAGAAGCTGAAAGCATTGATTCTTCCACTGAATACAAAATAATATACCGGGAACTGGCTGCATTAAACAGAAAAAAATAAATTTGCCCTGCAAAAATATTTAATTATAATAATAATTATGCACGGCAAAAGCCGGATTTGATTAAGAGGAGGTTAAGGATAAAATGAAAAAGATTTTATGTTTACTGCTAACTGCTCAACTTCTTGCCGCAGCTCCGGCATTTGCCTGGGGAAAAAAGAAGAGTGATATAGTTGTACCGCAAAATTTTCCGAAAAAATATACAGCGGAATATATTGAACAAATTACTCCGGAATATAAAGAAGTCGGAAAAGATTTTGTATTCTATGTGGCACTGGATATGCTGAAAGGAACAAACGGAGACTTTTCAAGAAGAGCAATTCTTGGGAATAATCTCTCACAAAGGCCGGTCAAAATTTCATTTAAAGATTTGGGAACCATAAATCAGGATTATGCCTCTTTTGATGCACTAGGCTGGAAAAAAGGAAAAAATCTTTATATATTTATTAATCCTCGTCATCAGGACGCTCCTCCGGGAGCATTGGCGGCATTACTTGCTCATGAAGCTCTTCATCAGGATGAATACAATTCTCTTGCGGAAGAAACTTATGCATGGACTATGGAAGCTTCGGTCTGGTGTGAAATTTTAAATGCATATCCTGAAAGCGGAAATGACAATATGCACCCTCTGGTAAGAAGGGAAAACACCCTGAAAAAACTTTTTGAAAAAGGGAATTATACAAATAAATACATAAAAAAGACAGTCCAATCAAACAGGGGGTATAAAAATTTACCGGCAACATCTCCGGGTTTTGAAGACTTATAAGAAAATATCCTCCCTAAATATATTTTAGCGGAGGATATTTTTTGTAAAGCAGACTTGAAATATATCAAAAAAAAGACAAATACTAATGTCTGTGATGATGATGCGGCGGTGGCGGAGGAGGTGTCATATAAGGATGACAATGACGATACCTCGGCCTTGTCAACAAATCCATAAGCATTATGAAACTGGTAACATTCTGCTGATCCATATAATCGTTCATAATATTTTTATATTCACTGTAGCTGATTGTGTTTGGATTTGAACCCTTTTCATTGTAAACTTCCGAGAGAAGTTTAAATTGTCTTGCGGTATTTCGCATATTTGCGGAATTATAAGGGTAGTAATTATATAAATGCCAGTTATCCTTTTCAGCTTTGACTACTTCATTAACAGATAATTCTCTGTTAGGGTCAACTTTAGCATCAATTTCAGAGAATACTTGATTCATTGATTTATCATACTCAAAATTTTGCATATCACCGTCAATAAAGCAATTTGGCACCCTCATTGTTGTTACCGGCCTTGGAACATAGTAATAATGAGTAGGCGGCACGTAAGGATAAAAAATTTGGGCATCAGCTTCTTGTGCCGGCATAGCTGTTGCAAGAGCAATCATTGCCGCACCGGCCGCCGTTTTTGCAGTATTAGCTTTTTTCGATTTCTCTCCCGTAAATGTAGCAGTAGAATAACTCCTTATAGCTGAAACTTTCATAAACACACCCCTTTATTTTTGACCACATGTTTATAATATAATAAAGTGCTGAATATATTTTTTGCCAATTCATTAAGAAAAATTTACATTTATCTGCTGTAAACTTCACCAAGAAAATCTGTCCAGTAATCTTTTCCAGCCTTTGTCGGATGGGTATTTGTAAGTGCATAGTATGCACAGGCCGTATTTTTTGAAATATCAGAGGCAGTGTTTGAACAATACTCTGCTCCTATGTTGTTAAAATTATTGCAGGAGCCATTGCTGCTGTTACAAACGGCAGGATTATTAAGACTTCCGCTAAAGTAAATGCGACTCTCATACTACTCATTTTCTCCTATTTTACATTTATTTTTACATGTAAACTTGTAATAATACAAGTTTACATGTTAGAAACTTAATTGTAAGCAGGTAGAATTAATGTTATGCAGGATGAACTTTTATTTAAACTAGGGCCAAAGTATAAGGTATTTACGATTAAAAAGAGGGTTATCTCAGGAGGAATTAGGATTTAAATCAGATTTAAGCACAAATTCAGTAAGTTCTATCGAACGCGGAGCTTATAATTTTAAAATAAAAACCTTGTATAATATTGCAGAAGCATTAAATGTTGATGTTATGGAAATAATAAACTGTAAATTCTAAAAACCCGCATATGCGGGTTTCCAATTATTTGCCTTTAAATTTATTTTGTATATCTTCTATCATATTTTGATATCTAAGATTATCTTTATAGGCCAATGTCCAGTTAATAAACATGTTTTTTAAATTATTAGAAGATTTGCCGGATTTTTCGACAAGTTTATTATAAAAAGCCGGGGTATCATTTATTTTTCCTTTTTCATATCTTCTTATATAAATTCTATCTTTTGTTGCACCTATGGCGGCAGAAATTTTAGGGGTTATTTTTATCATTATTCTCCTCTCAAATTATATAATCAGGGGCAAAAAAGACCGGTCGGATGACCGGTCTTTTTATTCAACTAATCAAAGTATTAGTGGCAAAGTGAGCATTGACCGCTGCAAGAGCAGTTCAAAGCTTCTTTCGCTTCTTCCATTCTTACTTTAATACGTCCGTCAACGGCAATTCCTTCACCTGTTGTTTCAGAAATTAACAGCGGGTTGATATCAAGTTCATCAATAAATTTGAAATCACTTACCAGCTGAGAAAGTCTCAACAAGGTTTCTTTGATTTGATCCATTTGAGCCGGTTTAGTACCTCTTGCACCTTCCAGAAGTTTATATGCTTTAACAGATTTAATCATTTCTTCTGCATCAACATCAGTCAAAGGAGCAATTCTGAAAGTTACGTCTTTCATAACTTCAACGAACACACCGCCCAGACCGAACATCATCATAGGACCGTACTGAGGATCGGTAGCAATACCGCAAACCATTTCACGGCTGCCTTTAACCATTTCTTGAATAATTACACCTTCAAGACCATCAAGCAAACCTTTTGCTTCAAGTCTTTCAAGAAGGCCTTTGTATTCTTTTCTTAACTGTTCTTCTGATTTGATGTTAACAACAACACCACCTACATCGGTTTTGTGTGATGTTGTTTTAGAAGTCATTTTCATAACTACAGGGTACCCGATTGAGTTACCGAGTTCAACAACTTCATCCTCATTAGTTGCAAGACCATATTTGCAAGCACGAATTCCGTAAGCTTGAAGAACATCGATTGATTCCAATGTTGTAAGCTGAGCTCTGCCTTCTGAAAGTGATTTTTTAATAATCTGTTCAACTTTAGCTCTATCAACATCGTAGCAAGGGATTTTGCCTTCCGGTCTTTCCATCCAGAGTCTCTGCTGATTCAATCTGTTCAAACCGTCAGCTGCCTGTTCTGCATACATAAAGAACGGCATATTTACATCCATATCAGACAATTTTGAGAAGAACTCATTAGTTGTCATGAATACACCTACAACCGGTTTTTGAGGATTTTTAGCTTTAATTTCCATCAATGCTTTAGCAACATCAATATCTTTCAAGCCTAAGAACGGAAGATAGATAGTAATAATCATATCAACATTTTCATCCGCAATAACGGTTTCAAGAGTTTGTTTGTAATGTTCAATAGGAGCTGATGCAATCATATCGATTGGATTTTTAACTGATGCTGCTGATGGCAAGAAACTTCTTAATTTTTCTTTTGTAGCATCAGAAATTTTAGCCATCTGCATACCGTATTCACAAACCGCATCTGTTGCCATAATACCAGGACCGCCTGAGTTTGTGATAATTGCTACTCTGTCACCTTTTGGAATAGGACAATTTGCAAAAACTTTTGCAGTTTCAAAAAGGTTCTGTAAAGAAAATTCTCTAATAACGCCTGATTGTTTCAACAAAGCAGCAGCAGCTTTATCAGCACCTGCAAGAGAACCTGTGTGAGAAGAAGCAGCCGAAGCACCTGCTGCCGAACGGCCTGCTTTTAAAGCCAAAATAGGTTTTTTCTTGCTTACTCTTGATGCTAATTTTCTAAAGTTTGCAGGGTTCTGAATTGATTCCATATAAAGTAGAATTTGTTGAACATCATCATCATTTTCCCAGTATTCAATAGCTGTTTCTGCATTAACATCAGCCTGATTACCGATTGAAATAAATTGTGCAAAACCAAGGTTAAGATCTTTTAAGATATTCAAAATTCCGCCGCCCAATGCACCTGATTGAGAAACGAACCCGATATTTCCTCTTTCCGGAAGAGATTCAGCAAAGCATCCGTCCATTCTGATTTCAGGGTTAGTGTTAACAACACCTAAACAGTTTGGACCAACACATCTCATACCGTATTCTTTAATTTTTTCAACTAATTGTTTTTCTAATTCTGCACCTTCTTTGCCGGTTTCTTTAAAACCTGCAGTGATGATACATAAACCTTTTATACCTTTTTCGTGGCACTGATCAATAGTTGAAAGTACAAATTTGGCATTAACTACAATTATAGCCAAATCAACTTCACCTGGAACTTCAAGAACTGAGGTATAAGCTTGAAGCCCTTCTATAATACCACCTTTAGGGTTTACAGGATAAATTTTTCCATTGAATTTGTATTCCTGTAATCTTTTCATAATATCGGAACCGATGGTGTGTTCTTTTGTTGACGCACCAATAACCGCGATTGATTTCGGTTTCATGATTTTGTCCAATAGAGTCATATTTTTGTCCTTTCTTTTAGTTTACAATTATATGTTCCTCGTGTTTTTATTAAGTATTGATACCTTCGTTAGATTCCATTATCTGTAAAAACTTATCACAGGTCCTCTTAAAAAAATGATTTATTTTTGCTTGAAAAGTTTTTGGTTGGCTTTTTAGCTTATTTTCGTACATTTCAATAACGGAATTTGTAACACTTTCATATATATCTGCATTATTAGATACATCAACCTCAGCCTTAATGCCTTTGTTTCTGATAAAATCTTTTTCTTTTTGAGCCCTTACCGACACTGTTCCGTTTTTCTGTTTTAAAAATAAGTCAAACGGCTTATCTTTAATTTTTGCTTCCATTGCAGAATAGGCTTTTCTTACATATTTAGCCGGTTCATAACTTAAATCACCCGGAATAATGTTTATTTTTCCCTGAAAATTCGGGGTAGAAACTTGTGATGTAGAGATGTTTTGAACTTGCATAACTTATCCTTTCAAATTTAATAACCGTTTACAATCCATTCTCTCACTCTAAACTTTGCACCAAGACTATGAGCAATTTCTTCACAGGCTTTAAGATCAAGATGTCGGCCTTTGTATCCTTCCACAACACTGGCAACGACAGAGATTTCCGCATCGGAACAGGCCTTTATAAACTTTTTCATTTCATCATAAGCCTGTCCAAATTTTGGCTGTGAAAGCTCATCATATTCTTCTTTTGTTGCACCATTTAAACTTACTGAAAACTCATCAATAAGTCCTTTTAATTCAGGAATCACATTCCGCTTATAAACGAAATTGGCATGTCCGTTTGTATTAACACGTATTTTTACGTCAGGGTATTTATTTTTAATATACTCGGCAACTTCTTTTAAAACGTCAAGTTTCATCATAGGTTCGCCGTAACCGCAAAAAATAACCTCTTTAGACGGAGATTCTTTATATATTTTATCAAACTGCTCAATAACATCTTGAGCAGAGGAATTTTCATTATCCAGCCAGAGTTCCTGACCTTTAACATCGCTTTTATCTTTTCGAAGACAAAAAATGCAATCATTTGTGCATCTGTTTGTCAAATTAATATAAATTTTTCCGTCTAATGTATAAACTAAAACGTTCGACATGTCTTGCCTTTCCTCTAAAATTATCTCACAGGCAATATTTTTTTACAAGCGATTATTGCTATTCAATATATAATAGTTTATTTATATCCACATTAAGTATCTTGGCAAGCTCAAGAATTTTACCCAAAGACATGTTTATTTTACCGGTTTCTATGCGTGCCAAGTATGTAATATGAATATTCATCATTTCAGAAAGCTGTTCCTGAGTAAGTCCCTTTTTCATTCTTGCGAACTTCACATTTAATCCGAACTTTCTCAGTAATTCATCCTTTGTCATGTCTAATTTCATATACATATATGTATAATAATTGACAGATTTAATATATAGAGATATTATGATAATAAAATAGCTATATATATCTACAACACAGAGAGGCAACATGCGTGAATTTATTTTAACAAACAATAAAAATGTTAGTAAAGCTGCATTTACTTTAGCGGAAGTACTTATTACACTCGGAATAATCGGGATAGTTGCAGCAATGACATTACCCGCTCTTATTCAAAAAAATAACAATCGTGTTGTTGAAACAAGATTGCAGAAATTTTATTCCACAATAAATCAGGCTGTGCAGATGGCTGAATTTGAATATGGTGATAAATCATACTGGTTTGAAGATTTGGCAAGTGTAGAGTATGATAAGGATGGAAATGCCGTTGCGGGTGAATGTCCTGCTGCAAAATGGTTTAATAAGTATTTAGGAAAACATATTAAAGTAATAAAAACGACTTATGATTCCAGCAATCGGCCCATATTTTATTTCCCTGACGGAAGTGCATTGATGATACGATTGGCTGAATCAACAAGAGATTATGTGTTTTTTACTAAAGATCCTGCAAAATGTGATATGAACGAGGATGCCGGCCGCTGTGCCTTTTTGTTTATGTTCGTTCCAAATAGATATGATTCGCAGTCAAAATGGCATGACGGCAAAGGCTTTGAGCCATATAAATGGAACTGGGACGGCTCAAAAGAAAGTTTGTATGCAGATTGTGGACCTGATACACAATACAGCAGGTATTGTGCTGCATTAATTCAAAATAACGGCTGGAAAATTCCAGATGATTATCCGTTTAAGGTTAGTTATTAGTTTACAAGACTGCTTTTTCGTCAAGTTTAAAACAATCAATAACTGCAAAAATTGCCGCAAGTTCCTGAAAAAATTTCAAATATCTTTTCGGATTTTTCAACGTACAAAAAATATTTGCCAACTCAAAACGATTCTTGAATGTCGGAATTGCAAACAACAAATAATTGTCAAAAAATGAACATCTTGTAGTTGGAGCTTTCATTATTTTTCTAAGTTGTTTAAACCTCTCCATAAAAGCAGGTGTAATCAAATACCGCCCCTCTATATCATCTTCTGAAAATGCTTTGTACCGTTTTGCAAATTCAACATCTTCCAGTTTTATTTCTTTTAAACCTGCTTCTTCCGGACTTAACCCGTACATTAAAAATTTATTAAAACTGTCTTTATCCGCAATTATTGTTCTGGCACCTATTGGTTTATTAAATTTGAAAAAAATAAGAACATAACTAAATGTGTACGAGTGTTTTCCGTGCCCGCCTATAAAATTTGATTCCGCAACAGTATAGAAAACCTTCTTATACCAGCCTTCAAAACAATCGTCATCTAATCTTGAGTTAAAGGGATTGATAATTAAACTTTTACGGAGAAATTCATCAGAAATATTTGAAAAATTTGAATAAGTAATATTCCCGAAACTGTCTATAACCGATTGTACTGTAAATCGTTTAAATTTTTGAGAAAATTCCCGCATATAACTGAACGGCAAAACTACGGCAAAAGAAAAAGTTATCATCGCAAGACAAAGCATAAGAAAAGCGACGCCAAAATATTCCGTTGTTTTACAACAACCTGCCGTAGCCAGCAAGGTCGTTAAAATTAAAAATAATTCAGAGGTAAACATTCGCCTTAAAAATTGTATCCGGCTCTTTTCAACTGGTATAATTAGTGGAACAATCTGTTTTTCATAGATTTCATTAAACACCGACATTACATCTTCGGACATATAGAACCTTTCACGCTAAAATTTCTTTACTAACATACCATCTTTAAGAAGTTTATAAATCATATTGACATACTAAAACTCCCTCAATTACTTGAGGGAGTTTTATATTATTTGAATATCAATTATTCAATTTTATCATCGTCACCGAGTGACAAATCAGGAGCTCCGAACATACCTTCGATTTCTTCCAAAATTGCGGAAGGTTTTCTTGCCTGATTTCTTTGAGCAACAGCACGTTTTCTTTCTTCACGTTCTTTTTCTTCATTAGCGTTAGAAAGGTGATGGAAACCTGTACCAGCAGGAATCAATCTACCGATAATAACGTTTTCTTTCAAACCGCGAAGCATATCTTTTTTACCGTCAACGGCTGCTTCTGTAAGGATTCTTGTTGTTTCCTGGAATGATGCTGCTGAGATAAAGCTTTCAGTATTTAAAGAAGCTTTTGTAATACCTAAGAGCATATATTCACAGGTTGCCGGATTTTTGCCTTCCTCTTCAACTTTTTTATTTTCATTTTCAAAATGTTGAATTTCAACAAGTTCTCCAGGAAGTAATGTAGTATCACCGGCATCAAGAACTTTAACCTTTTTGGTCATCTGACGAACTATAATTTCAACGTGTTTATCAGCAATTTCTACACCCTGTGAACGATATACACGCTGAACTTCATCAACCAGATACTGCTGTGCAGCTTCAGGACCGCAAAGTCTGATAACATCATGCGGATTTAAAGGACCGCTTGTTAAAGGCTGACCTTTTTTAATTTTCTGTTTATCCTGAACAATAATGTTAGCATCGATTGCGTATTTAATTTCAGTTCTGCCATTGTCATTAACAAGATAAAGTCTCGGAAGATCTTCATCAGTAACGATTTCAGCAACACCGTCTTCTTCAGCAAGAATTGCACAATCTTTAGGTTTGCGGCCTTCAAGCAGTTCTTCAACTCTCGGCAAACCTTGAACAATATCACCTGTTTTCTGTCTTTCAAATACCAGAGTAGCAAGCATATCGCCGCGGAGTACCAGAGCACCTGCTTCAACCTGTAACATTGTACCAGGGCTAATTAAGTAAGGACGGCCTGTTCTTATAGTAACCTCGCCCTTATTTACTGAAATAACCTGACCGGAAACTGTTGCTTTATCTCCGCTTTCTGAAATTACTCCGTCAAGTCTTACAAAATCGCCTTTTTTAACAACAGGTTTTGAAGCAATTTTGATGACTTCTTCATAATTTTCACTTGTCAATAACAATCTTCTTGCATCTGCGTCTTCATTTTTAATTGATGCAACACCGTCGTTCACTGCAAGTACCTGAGTTTTAGCAACAGGAGTTTTTGGATCGATTGTTTGGCCGTCTTTTACAAGAAGTTCTGTTTGCAGTGCAGTTGTGGATTTTGCATTGCCTTCCTGTTCACGACGTACAATAAGATTTTCAAGAACAACAATTCTCAAATTGCCTTTTTCATCAAGTTCAACCATACCTTTGAGGTGTGAGAGGTAACCCTGCATTTGAAGAACAAGACTTGTTCTCGTAATTGTAGAACCGTCAAGGTTTCTTACTCTTGCACCATCCTTATACTGCAACTGAGTTACAGGAACAATATCAATCAGGTCATCAGTTGTATTAAATTTGATTGATACGTTTTTCTGTTCAACATTAAGAACCTGAACAGGTCTTACAAGAATTTGTATAGGTTGGTTTGAAATACTGTCTTCATCAAGTGAAAGGTTTGTATCAAGTTCTTCATCCAAATCGTCTATATCAAGATCATCAATATTTGAATCCATAATAGTAATGATTGAAGTTTCTTTAGCCTTGATACCTTCAGCAATTACAGTACCTTTCTTAACAACTTCACCTTCGTCAACTTTCAATTCGCCGACGTTAGCAAGTGTATGCAATTCACCCGGTCTGATTGTAATTTCGTGAATGATGTCGTTGTATTCTCTAAATTCAACAATACCGTCGATGTGGCAGTAAACATCTTTAACAATTTCAGTACCTGCAGTTACGTAAGTACCGTTTTCAACCATTTTTAACGAGCTGTCTTTAGAAATTTGATGAATTTCTTCAGGAATAAATACAACTGCACCAGGTTTGGTAATAATCTGATTTTCGTCAACTTCAACATCGACGTATCTTATTTCTCCAGAAGAAGTTACGGCACACTCATCATCGATAAGTTCGGCAATAATCATACCGTTTTCAACCGGAGTATCAACCGGAGCTTTTACAATGTATTTTTCTCCTGTTTTATTAACAGTCCATAACTGTTCTTTTTTAGTCTGTTCAAATGAAGCATTTTCAGGCATTAAGGAAGCGATTACGATAGTAATTTCTTTACCCTGAACAATTTTCTTAATCTTTTTACCTTCAAATTTTACATCTTCGATAACAAGATCTTCACCGAAACGAACTTCGCCTCCGTGCTCGGAAATTGTTAATGTTTCAGCAAGTTTTTCACCGGCTTTAACTTTCTGGTCATTCTTTACAAGAACTTTAGAACCGCCAGGAAGGTTGTAAACGTCACCGCCAAGAACCCAGATAACACCCTGCTTGTTGGTTGTTCTGGAAATATTACCTTGTCTGTCTTTCTTTTCGTCAACTGTAAAGTCTTCGTATAATACTTCACCAGGCAGATCTGATGTAATATCTTTTGTAGCCTTTTCCGTCAAACGGGAACCATCACCCTGAGATACCGGTTCATAAGTTGCAAGTTTAAAGCCCTTTTCAACTTTCATACCGTTTTCAAAGAATACTGTAGAACCTGCCGGGATATGATATTTTTCAGTCTTCTTATCCCCTTTAACTTCGATATCAGCTTCGTAGTTAGCAACTCTAACAACATCACCGTGACGGGTTCTCAACTCTCTTGTCTTAACGTTAGAAACCACCTCACCGGCTATAGCTGTTTCAACGGATTTCATAGCACCGGAACCTTTAAATACACCACCGGTGTGGAATGTTCTCATTGTAAGCTGTGTACCAGGTTCACCGATTGACTGAGCTGCAATAATACCGATAGCTTCACCAATATCTACAAGCTTTTGTGTTGTCATAGCCCAGCCGTAGCATTTTTGGCAGATACCATATTCTAAACCGCATGTTAAACCTGAACGAACTTTTAATTCTGTAAGATTCAGGTGAGAGATTTTTCTGATATCTTTACGGTCCATAGTTGTTCCGGCTTTAACAAGAACTGTACCGTCTTTATCAAGAATATCTTCCGCAACAGTACGTCCGAGTAATCTGTCGATTAAAGGAACAATAATTGTATCACCGTCCATAATCGGTTTCATGTTAATTGATTTTGTAGTGTGGCAGTCATCAGCACGAATAATAACATCCTGAGCAACGTCAACAAGACGTCTTGTCAAATAACCGGAGTCAGCTGTTTTCAACGCAGTATCTACAAGACCTTTTCTTGCTCCGTATGATGAAATGATGTATTCAGTTACAGACAAACCTTCTTTAAAGTTAGATTTGATAGGCAAGTCGATAATCTGTCCCTGAGCATCAGCCATCAAACCACGCATACCTACCAGCTGTGATACCTGTGATAAGTTACCTCTCGCACCGGAGAATGCCATCATATAAACCGGATTCAATCTGTCAAAATTGTCAACTACGCTTGATGTTAATTTTGCGGTTGTTTCCGACCAAGTATCAATAACTTTTGTATATCTTTCTACTTCTGTAATTTCACCTTTTAGGTATCTGTTGGTTGATTTTTCGATTTCTTTTTCAGCTTCCTGAAGTAATTGTTTTTTTACGGCAGGAACCTGCAAGTCTGCAATAGAAATTGTAACGCCAGATCTGGTTGCATATTTGTAACCGAGGTTTTTCAAGCTGTTCGCAACTTCAGCAGTTGTTGCTCCGCCAAATTCCAAATACATCTGGGATAAAAATGACTTCAAAGCACCTTTATCCATCTGCTTGTTGATGAAATCAAGTGTTTTATGTTTTGAATAAGTTGTTTCCATTCTATATTTCCTCAATTTTAATTAAGTTCATTTTTTATTAACCGTAAAGCATTAAGCAATAGCTTTTCTTACGGTTTCGTTGAAGATAATTCTTCCGACGGTTGTTTCAATTCTCTTACCGTGTTCATCCCTTACGATAATTTTATCGTGAAGTTCAATTACACCGACTTCAAGAGCGGAAATTGCATCTTCAAAGCTGTAGAAGTATCCTTTCGGCTCAGATTCAGGATTTTTCAAGATAGTCAGATAATACATACCCAATACCATATCCTGAGAAGGAGTGATAATAGGTTTACCTGTAGCCGGAGCAAGGATGTTGTTTGTAGCAAGCATCAACATGCGGGCTTCTGTCTGAGCTTCAATAGACAACGGTACGTGGACAGCCATCTGGTCACCGTCAAAGTCAGCGTTGAATGCTGTACAAACAAGCGGGTGAAGCTGGATTGCACGACCTTCTACCAATTTCGGTTCAAATGCCTGAATACCCAATCTGTGCAATGTCGGTGCACGGTTAAGCAATACCGGATGTCCGTCAATTACTTCTTCCAATATATCCCAAACGATTGGTTCGGAACGTTCAATTTTCTTTTTAGCAGATTTAATATTTTGAACGTAACCTCTTTCAATCAATTTATTAACAACAAACGGTTTAAATAATTCGATTGCCATTTCTTTCGGCAGACCGCATTGATTCAAACTCAACTGCGGACCTACAACGATAACAGAACGGCCGGAATAATCAACACGTTTACCGAGCAAGTTCTGACGGAAACGTCCCTGTTTACCTTCAATAATATTAGATAATGATTTTAATGCTCTGTTGTTAGGGCCTACAACGGTTCTGCCGCGTCTGCCGTTATCAATAAGAGCATCAACAGCTTCCTGAAGCATACGTTTTTCGTTTCTTACGATAATTTCAGGAGCACCCATTTCCAACAATCTTTGCAAACGGTTGTTTCTGTTAATAACACGTCTGTATAAATCATTTAAGTCAGATGTAGCAAAACGTCCGCCGTCTAATTGAACCATAGGTCTCAAATCAGGAGGAGTTACAGGCAGTACATCCATAATCATCCAGGTAGGATCTGTTTCAGAAGAAATTAAAGAATCAAATAATCTTAAACGTTTGATAAGTTTACTTTTTCTTTGAACAGAAGTAACATTTCCTGCTAATTCAGCTCTCATTTCTTCAGCCTGAGCTTTTACATCGATTTCACTTAATAATTCTTTTATAGCTTCGGCACCGATACCTACTTTCAAAGTAGAATCTTCGTGTTCTGCCATATAATCTTCGTATTCTTCTTCGCCTAAAAGCTGGAATTTTTTGAAATCACTGTCTCCGCCATCCAATACAACATAATTATTGAAGTAGATAACCTGTTCAAGATCTTTCAAAGTCATATCCAGTAACAAACCGAGGTATGAAGGAATACCTTTCAGGAACCAGATGTGAGAAACAGGAGCCGCAAGTTTGATGTGTCCCATTCTCTGACGTCTTACTTTTGAATCAGTAACTTCAACACCGCAGCGTTCGCATATAATACCTTTGTGGCGAACTCTTTTATATTTACCGCAATAACATTCCCAATCCTTTGACGGTCCAAAAATTCTTTCACAGAACAAGCCGTCGCGTTCAGGTTTTAATGTACGGTAGTTAATAGTTTCCGGTTTAGTAACTTCACCGTAGGACCATTTCAGAATCCTTTCCGGTGACGCTATACTAATTCGTATATAGTCAAAATAATCTATGCTTGTTGACATTGTTTATTAATCTCCTTTTTTTGTTGAGTGAAGGGTGTTAAGTGAAGAGTGAGGGTAAATTGTCACCCGTCACACTTCACTTTTCACTTTTTTATAAGTCTCCGAATGAAGCCGGTGTTTCAAAGAAATTGATGTTCAACAATTCCGAATCAATATCGGAAAGTGTTCTTTTCGGAGCTGATTTTCTCAAATCATCCATATCAGTCATCAAATCAACTTCAACACCGTCCTTTTTCGCTACCGTAATATCAAGACCTATAGACTGTAATTCTCTTACAAGTACTTTGAAGGATTCAGGAATACCCGGTCTTGGAATATTATCACCTTTAACGATTGCTTCATAAGCTCTGTTACGACCGTTTACATCATCAGATTTAATCGTTAACATTTCCTGCAATGTATAAGCCGCACCATAAGCTTCCAAAGCCCAAACTTCCATTTCACCGAATCTCTGTCCGCCGAACTGAGCTTTACCGCCTAAAGGCTGTTGTGTAACTAATGAATAAGGTCCTGTACTTCTTGCGTGAATTTTATCATCAACAAGGTGAACAAGTTTCAGGATATAAGAAAGACCTACAGCTACAGGTTCATCAAACTGCTCGCCTGTTCTTCCGTCAATCAACCTTACCTTACCGTCTTCGTTAACCCAATCGCATCCTGATTCTTTAATACCTTTCAAAAGCTCTGCTTTAGTTGCTTTTTCTGAAGTATTTTCACCGTATCTTTCATCGAAAGACGGAGCTTCATAATAATTTCCGGTGAGGTAGGAAGCCAAACCGAGAAGAAGTTCATAAGTCTGTCCTACGTTCATACGGGAAGGAACACCAAGCGGGTTCAATACGATATCAACAGGAGTTCCGTCAGGAAGGAACGGCATATCTTCTTTCGGAAGGATTCTTGAAACAATACCTTTATTTCCGTGACGTCCTGAAAGTTTATCACCTACAGAAACTTTACGTTTCTGAGCTATGTAAACTCTGATAACAGTATTGGCTCCAGGAGGGAGTTCATCACCTTTTTCTCTGTCGAATACCTTAACGTCAAGAACTCTTCCGCCTTCACCGTGAGGTACTCTCAATGAATTATCTTTAACATCTCTTGCTTTTTCAGCAAAGATTGCTCTTAACAATTTTTCTTCCGGCGGATGTTCAGATTCACCTTTAGGTGTAACTTTACCTACAAGAATATCATCTGCATAAACTCTTGCTCCGATACGAACAATACCGCGTTCATCAAGATGTCTCAATGCATCTTCCGAAACATTCGGAATTTCACGGGTAATTTCTTCAGGTCCGAGTTTTGTCTGACGTGCATCTATTTCTAATTTTTCAATGTGAACCGATGTAAAGATATCATCGTGAACACATCTTTCTGATAACAGGATAGCATCTTCGAAGTTATATCCTTCCCAAGGCATATATGCTACAAGAACATTTTTACCTAACGAAAGTTCTCCGCAATTTGTTGAAGCACCGTCTGCGATAACTTCACCTTCTTTTACAGCATCACCTTCGTGAACAATAGGACGCTGGTTAATGCATGTATCCTGGTTACTTCTTAAATATTTTACTAACTGATGAAGATGCGGCTTGCCATGTTTATCGGTAATAATAATTTCTTCACCGGTAACACGGGTGACAGTACCGTCAACATCTGAAACAAGCACCATGCCTGAATCTTTTGCTGCTCTTGCTTCCATACCGGTTCCGACTCTTGGTCTTTCGGTAATTAAAAGCGGTACTGATTGACGCTGCATGTTTGAACCCATCAAAGCACGGTTAGCATCATCGTGTTCAATAAACGGAATCAAAGATGTCGCAACCGAAATAATCTGAATAGGCGAAACACCGACATAGTCAACTTTGCTTGATTCACTCATTGTGAATTCCGAACGGTAACGGATAGGTACATATTCATCTTTGAATGTATTATCCGGATTAAGCTGAACGTCAGCCGGTGCACAACGGAAGTTTTCATCTTCATCCGCAGTCATATAAACTACTTCATCTGTAACTTTTCCGTCTTTAACAACAAAGAACGGAGATTCAATGAAGCCGTAATCGTTAACTTTTGCGTGAGTTGCAAGTGAACCTATCAACCCTGCGTTCGGACCTTCAGGAGTTTCAATAGGACAAATACGTCCGTAGTGAGATGGGTGAATATCACGTACTGCAAACCCTGCTCTTTCTCTCATCAAACCGCCAGGTCCTAATGCTGAAATACGTCTTTTGTGAGTTAATTCAGCAAGAGGATTAATCTGATCCATGAACTGTGACAACTGTGAACTTCCGAAGAATTCTTTCAATGAAGCAACTAATGGTTTAGTGTTCAATAAGTTCAACGGAGTAAGAGTTTCAGAATCTTGAAGAGTCATTCTTTCTTTAACGATTCTTTCAATTCTTGAAAGTCCGACTCTGAACTGGTTCTGCAACAATTCACCAACTGAACGGATTCTTCTGTTTCCTAAGTGGTCGATATCATCAACGGAACCTTCATCATAAGTTAAATTGATTAAGTATTCGATTGATGCAACGATATCCTGAACAGTTAAAGTTCTCTGGTTTTTAGGAATATTCAAGTTCAATTTTTTATTTAATTTATAACGTCCTACACGACCGATATCATATTTCTTTTCATCGAAGAAACGAGCCTCAAGAATCTGTCTTCCGCCCTGAGGTGAAGCAGGATCTCCCGGTCTCAATTTTTTATAAACTTCAATTAAAGCATCATCTGTAGTTTCAGCTGTATCTTTATCAAGAGTTTTCTTTAAGAATTCAAAGTGAGTGAATAAAGTTTCCATTTCACCTACGGTGATACCCATAGCTTTCAATAAAGTTGTAGCTAAAATTTTTCTGTTTTTATCTATTTTTACATAGATTAAGTCATTTGAATCTGTTTCGATTTTCAACCATGCACCGCGGTTAGGAATCATTGTTGCATTATACAAGCGTTTTCCTGCAGGGGAAATTTCACGTTTAAAGTAAACGCCAGGAGAACGAACAATCTGAGAAACGATTACACGTTCCGCACCGTTTACAATGAAAGTACCTTTATCGGTCATTGTAGGAATGTCTCCGATATATACTTCCTGTTCTTTAATTTCACCGCTGTCACGGTTAACTAATCTAATCATAACGCGGAGTTGTTTTGCATAAGTTGCGTCATGAATTCTTGCTTCTTCAACGGTATATTTTGCGTTGTCAAAAGTATAGTTAGGTAAGAAGTGTAATTCCAATCTGCCTGTATAGTCTTTAATAGGGCTGAATGAAAGTAACTCTTCCTTCAAACCTTCCTTTAAAAACCATTCAAAAGATTTTTTCTGCACTTCAATAAGATCCGGTAAATCATCCAAACGAGTATGAGGAATACCCATTGGTGTTACTCTTTCTGCATATTTTGTCTTAGACATCAATTCACCTCATTTATAAATGGTGTACGTACTAAAATTTTTTATTGTTCTAACTTAAGGCTGTTAACCTTTTATCCGCTGAAATCTCTTTTTACTTAAAAGTTTTGTGCTACTTGCGTTTCAGACTGATAAACCTTTTTATGAAATTCGGGCTTTTTGGAATATAGGCATAGTTCACCCGACTTTAATTTTTACATGTTCTTAAATCATAATCTTAACAAAATTTGTAGTCAAGAAAATTTCCCGTACATATATATGAAATATTAAGCTTTCTTAATAATTAAATTTAAGAGGGATAAAACTATTGCCCTGCAAGGAATACACTGTCAAGTGTCAGACTTTATATTAATAATATATAAAAAAGCTGAAAGCTTTATTATAAGAAACTTTCAGCCTTTAAGTATTAAAGCCACGGATAATCGTCTTTTATTTCCCATCCGTCATATTCAATTAATGCAGAGCAACCACCTTTACCGTGAGCGGCCGTATGATTTTTACAAAGCTCTAATAAACGGTCTCTATCTTCCACATTATAAGTGGCATTGCTTCCTGCGTAAAATCTTGCACTTTTCCCGCTGGTATAACTTATGACAAAAGAAAATTGATCTTTATCATATTCATTTGGCCTGCCTAAACAGTTATAATCATAAATGATATGTATCATACCACCAGACGTGGAGACTCCGCCAAAAAACATCGTGAAACAACTTCCGTCACTAAATATATAAATCGGCTGTTCTTGTTGTGAAGTTTCGGTCGGAAACAAGGATTTACCAATATGTTTACATTCCGGATCCTTCATATCGCAAACTTTAATTCCGGTTAAATACGGATAAATATACTTCTTTACATAGGCTGAAACAAGCTCGTCTTTTGTATCGTCTTGTGCTGTCGGCGTAAGCCAGTATTCAGGAGGACCATTATCAACAGTTGACATATTTATGGCATTTTGCATTGTTGACGAAAATTTTTGTAGTCTTGTACAAATCTCTTTTTTCTTGTAAGTTCCTATTAATGCAGGCAATGTCATAGCGGCAACTATTCCGATTATACCGAGCGTTATGAGGACTTCCGCAAGCGTAAACGCAACTTTTCGCCTTTTGAATAAACCCTCCGGCACTTTCGTGCCACCTCCCTTACAAGGGAGGCAAAGCCTTAGCCCCCTTTTTCTAAAGGGGGGCAGGGGGGATTTTTTATATTGAGTTCCTGAAACAAGTTCAGGATGACTTGACTCTTTACCCTCTCTCTTTGTGAGAGGGTTGAATTGCTTAATGAACTTTGTGAATTTAGCAATTCGGGTGAGGGTAAACTTCCTTAAACCCTCCGGCACTTCCGTGCCACCTCCCTTACCAAGGGAGGCTAAAGTTTTGCCCCCTTTTGTAAGAAGGCTTTCTGATTCTACACTTTCTAAACTACCAAAAAACTCAAGCGGAGAGCTTATACAGGTTGCCCCCCCCCCCGAAAACATTATTATTAGTGAATTTTAACATATTACTCTCCATTTCTTTCCTGTTAACATATTTAATTATATATGCATTCTTTGATTTTTTCAATGTATTATGATAAACTTGATGCGGAGGGATTAATGAAAAAACTTTTAATTATTCTGGGGATATTGTTTTTAGGGAATTGTTGTTTTGCTGAAGATACAGTTATTACCGGCAGCGTTGACTTTAACTGGGTAAATATGTCTCAGGTAGAAAGAGATGCGGAAATATCCCAGTATCAAAACTTAATTTTCGGTGATGAGATTCAAACAAAGATTCCACGAAAAGAATTTCGTGCAAAATACAAAGATTTTCTGAAAGATGAATATCATAAAACGACTTATCAGCTTGTTTTGAACGGAATTACCGAAACTGCCGATGCAAAATTATGTGCTTTTTATTATAAAGATAATATTATTTATATGTATGCAATCCAGTACAAAAAGAACCCGAAAACAGTCTATTACTACTCAGCTTTCGGAAGATTGAGCTATGTGGATGAAATGTCCGACAATTATCCGAATTTTCCATATTACTCAAAACAATACCGCTCCAACGGAAAACTTGCAGGAGCAATATATTTTATCTCACATGATTTGCAGTATGTTTATGAACCTGACGGGACATTCAAAGGTGTCTGGTACAAGGAAAAAATGTTTGACAGAAACGCCAAGCAAATACTTACAAGAACAAACTGGTAACAAGAAAGGACTATCGTGAAAATTCCGCAAATTTTTACCCCGAAAACTTATTCGGTTGACAGACACAATTTAAGATATTTATTATCTAATCTTCCGACAAAAAGAAACGGAAATATATTAACAACAAAACTGTCAACTCAGGACGGAAACCTTTTTGATTTAAGAGGAATAGGAGGCGAAACCGTCATTGAAATCGGGAAATCAAAATTAGAAGTAAACACGGTAAACGGAAAAGTTTTAAGTTACAAAAAACCTTTTTTCAAGAGTCTTAAAAAACTTGTAAATCAGGCTACAGAATTTGTAACTTTTCTTTCAAACAATTTCAAAAACCCTGACAAAGTTAAAAAATCTACACTTGAAACATTAACCTTTACAAAAGAACAGGCAAAAAAACTTTTTGATTCCGGAAAAAAGTTTAACGGTTAAAGAGTTCGCCAAACTTTTGAGCAAACCAGGCAAATGTTGTACCCGGTTTTGGTTGACATGATTGTCCGTCAAATGTTCTTATGTTACATAAGTATCTGAAAGAGTCATTGTTTCGGATAAGGTAAATCAATCCGTCCTGACTTATACCATTTTCTTTAACCTTATCAAAAACTTTATAAAATCTTGCTCCTCCTTCAGCAGCATCAACAGAACTCAAATAAATACCTTTACCCGTCTTAAAATCAAACGTATCGACCAATTCTGATGAACCATTCAAAAAGCATTTATTAATTTTCTTAAAAATATTACCGTTTTCACTGAGCTGAATTGCATAATTACCATTTGGAGCAACCGTACGCTGTATCAGCAGGTTAGGATTCTTCTTCCCGTACCGCCAGGTATAAACACTGCCGTCTGCAAGTATTTGCCCGCCTGACTGAACCGCTTTTTGAAAAATTTTTGATACCATATTTATATTCCTTTCTTAATAAATATATTAAAAAGAAACATAACAAATTTTGCTGGAGTTTAATATTTTTTACAAATTGCAATAATCGGAGAATATGTAAGCGATAAATCAGGGAACTTTTTTTTATATTCATCACAGAATATCTTAACGTCTGTTATCCCCCATTGTTTGCCGGTAAGTGAATTTACTCCGGTATTTTTCATATGAGCAAGGATTTCCAGAGGATTGGCAAAATTAAGCTTATAGTCAAAGTTTTCAAGGTAAATAATTTCAAAATTACGCTCTAAAATTCTGTGTATTTCATCAGTAGTTTTGTAATCCAAACTTAGGCCTGTAATCTCTCTTATTTCTAAAAAATTATTCGGTGAAAACGTAGAAAAGGCAATAGTTCCACCCTGATTTAACAGTGTTCCGTAATATTCCAAAACTTTATCAAGATTAGAAAACCACTGGAACATCGCATTTGAAATTATTAAATCAACTTTTGACGGCAATTTTATTTTTTGAGCATTACCGCAGATAAAAATATTATCTAAAATAATTTTATCCACATAAAATTTAGATTTTTCAACTATGTCATTAGCATAATATTTCTTATAAGAAAGACTTTGAGTGATATGCTTTGTCAAAATCCCTGTGCCGCAGCCAAGTTCAAGAATTTTTTCATATGATTTTTGAGGCAGATTTGCTATTAGCTTTTCAGCCATAATTTTTTGTACAACGGCATTTTCGTCATACTTATCCATACTTTTTTTGAATTTATTTTTTATCAATTTAGGGTTTAATTGCATTTTAAAATATCATCCCAGCCGTTAAAGGAATAAAACGGAAAATGCCCGCTGTCAATCATAATTACCGAGGCTCTGTTTTTCCAGCAGTTAACCTGATTTTTAGTCGGTACTATTTTATCTGTTTCACTGATTATAGCACGGTCGTAATATTTTTCATAAGAAATATCAGCTTTAGATATAAAATCTTTCAAATCCCGAAGTTCCTGAGCTTGTTCAGGAATTTTTCTTTGAACAGGATTTTGAAGATATTTTTCATAATCTTTTTCTTCTTTGAAAAGATTTCTCTGAAATTTACCCTGTAAACCTGTATCAACATTTCTCAAGGTTAATTCAAAAGTTCTTTCGGGAATACCTAATTCGTTATGAATAGGAAATGGAGTTCCGTCTATGGCAATTTTCAATTTAAAATCCGGCAATTTATCACGTAAAAGATATGCTATATAAACACCCATAGACCACGTTACAAGATAGTATTCTTCATACTGCGGAATTTCTATAGGAATATTATGATTTTTATAATCATAAAACATCAAAATATCATAATCTCCGCAATCTAAAGTTTTAAAAGGATAATTGTCAAAACTCCATCCGCAGAAAAATATAATTAATTTCTTGCGATTTTCTTTATTTCTATCATTCAGCCAATAATACTGCATAATTTCTCCAAATCTTTTTCTTCTATATCTGCCGTAAGCGATAGCCTTATTCTTGAAGTTCCGACAGGAACGGTCGGAGGACGAATCGGAAGTGTAAAATACCCGTTTTGGTAGAGAATATTACACAGCTCAACAGTCTTTTCATTGTCACCGACAATCACAGGTATTATATGACTTTGACTTTTTAATTTCCGTCCGAGTTCAAGCATTTTCATCCGCTTTTCAAAAGTTTTCGGAAGTTCGTTTTCAATAATCCATTTTGAAAAAGCAACATTTACAGGCGGCAAAGCGGTTGAAAAAATAAATGAACGAGCTTTATTAATCAAATAATCAATCAAAATTTTTCTTCCGGTGACAAAAGCCCCCGTTGAACCTATAGCCTTGCCAAAAGTTCCTACAAGCAAATCAACTTCACTCAAAATATCTAACTCCTCGCACACACCGAGTCCGTTTTTTCCAAAAACTCCAAAGGCATGAGCTTCATCAAGAATTAAAATGCAGTTGTATTTATTTTTTAATTCAACAAGTTTTTTCAAATCCGCAATATCGCCGTCCATCGAAAAAACACTTTCCGAGACAATAACAGCATTTTTAAAATTATTACGTTCTCTTGTAAGAAGTTTTTCAAGAGCAGTCATATCGTTGTGCGGATATCTGAAAAATTTAGCATCGCCAAGACGCATTCCGTCAATAATGCTGGCGTGATTAAGCTTATCAGAAAAAATCACATCCCCCCTGCCTGCAATAGAAGAATTTATCCCAACATTTGCATGATAACCGCTGTTAAAAAGAAGGGTACCCTCACTTTTGTATAAATCAGTAATTAAATTTTCTAACTCCTTATAAACAGGTAAAGTTCCGGTCAATAATCTTGCAGACGCACTGCCAAGAGAATATTTACTGCCTACCTGTGCATAAAATTTGTCAGTAAGCTCTTTATTATCCGCAAAATTTAAATAATTATTAGAGGATAAATTAAGCAGTTTTTCCCCTTTAATATAAATAAACTTGCCATCTTTTTTTTCTATATCCCTGATAAATCTAAAATGAGCGTGTTTTTCCAGCTCATTTATACAATCCTCATAGACTTCAAACATACAATAAATTTATGCCAAACAAAGTAAAAAGTAAAACAGCGGTTTAAATTAAAATTTAAACCGCTGAATAAAAGTAATTAATTTTTCTTTTTAAGTGTCGGGAATGCTATAACATCACGAATTGACGGTGAATTTGTCAGCAGCATAACCAATCGGTCAATACCGACACCCAAACCGCCCATCGGAGGAGCACCGTGTTCCAATGCACAAATATAATCCTCATCAATCGGCATTGCTTCTTCATCACCGTTAGCCTTAGCCTGCATTTGAGCTTCAAATCTCATTCTCTGGTCGATAGGATCAGTAAGTTCAGAGAATGCATTTGCGATTTCCCATCCGTTCACTCTTGTTTCAAAACGTTCTGTTAATCTTTCATTATCTCTGTGAACTTTTGCAAGCGGAGATATGTCACGAGGATAATCAATGATGTGAACAGGCTGAATAAGGTGCGGTTCAACTTTTTCTTCAAATATCAAGTCAATAACCTGTCCCCAGTTATCGCAGTCTTCAGGATTAATACCCATTGCTTTAGCTTTCTCTTTAGCATCTTCCAGTGCATAGCATGAATTAAAATCAATACCGGTATATTCTTTAATCGCACCAAGCATAGTTTTTCTGTCCCAAGGCGGTGTCAAATCAATTTCGTTTTCGCCGTATTGAATCTTCATTGTGCCGAGAACTTCCTGAGCAACAGTTGAGACAAGATTCTCCGTAAGAACCATCATTTCGTTATAATCAACATATGCCTGATACAATTCCATCATTGTAAATTCAGGGTTATGACGGATATCAATACCTTCGTTTCTGAAACTTCTGTTAATTTCAAAAATCTTTTCACTCAATCCGCCAACCATAAGTCTTTTTAAATAAAGTTCCGGAGCAATTCTCAAGTACATATCCATATCAAGAGTATTATGGTGTGTTATAAAAGGTCTTGCATTAGCTCCGCCGGCCTGTGGATGAAGCATAGGAGTTTCAACTTCCAAAAAACCCTGTTTTGTTAAATATTCTCTGATTTTTTGGATAATCAAACTTCTTGTTCTAAATGTTTTTCTAACATCGTCGTTGACAATCATATCAACGTAACGCTGACGGTAACGTGTTTCCACATCGGTTAAACCATGGAATTTCTCAGGCAGCGGCAGCAAGGATTTTGATAACAATTTTAAATCCGTTGACTTAACAGAAAGTTCTCCTCGCGGAGTTCTTCTGATAGTGCCTGTAAACCCGACAATATCACCGATATCAATTAATTTTAAAATTTTCAATTTATCTTCCGAAAGATTTTCCTTATGAGAAAAAATCTGAATTTTACCTGAAGCATCCATCAGGTCAATAAACATACCGGTGTTTCTGATAGCCATAACACGGCCGGCAACGGAATAAACATCTTCGGTTTCTTCACCTGCAGCCAAATCTTTGTATTTTTCCTGCAAGTCGGCAGCATCTGCATTTTTATCAAACACATATGGATACGGATTGACGCCTTTGTCTGCCAGATCTGTTAATTTTTGGATTCTTGTCTGTCTTATTTGATCAATAGCCGAATTCGACTCGTGAACTGTTTGTTGTGTCATAATTTATACTTCCTCACTTTCAGTGTAACTCTTAATTTTATAATAACACAAACAAAACAATTATTTTAATTTTGACAAGATTTAAGTAATTTAGAATTACAGCAATAAAAAAGAGGCTTTAAAAAGCCTCTTTTTTTTATGTATTAATCATACGTTTCAATTCATCCGGCCTTGATGTCTTAGCAAGAGCATCTTCCAGAGAAATAAGTTTTTTCTTATATAAATCAGCCAGAGCCATTTCAAGTGTCTGCATGCCCATACCCTGATTCATCTGAATTGTAGAATAAATCTGAGCTGCTTTTGCTTCTCGAATAAGGTTGGCAATCGCAGGGGTAACAAGCATAATTTCCTGAGCCATAACACGGCCTTTTTTAGTTCCGTCCGGTTGAAGCTTAGGTAAAAGAGTTTGTGAAAATACTGCCTGAAGAGAGTTTGCAAGCTGAACACGAATCTGCTGCTGCTGACCTTCAGGGAATACGTCGATGATACGGTCAACCGTTTGAGAAGCAGAAGATGTGTGCAGGGTTCCGAAAACCAAGTGGCCTGTTTCTGCTGCGGTCAAAGCAAGAGCAATGGTTTCATGGTCACGCATCTCACCTACCAGAATGATATCAGGGTCTTCACGAAGTGCGGATTTAAGAGCGTTTGCAAAAGATCTTGTATCCATACCCAATTCACGCTGGTGAACGATACTTGTTTTTGATGAGTGTACAAATTCGATAGGGTCTTCGATTGTAAGAATATGTTCCGCCTTTGTCGAGTTAATGTAGTCAATCATAGCAGCAAGAGTAGTTGATTTACCTGAACCGGTAGGGCCGGTTACAAGAATCAAACCTCTCGGCTTTTCGGCGGTGGTTCTGACTATTTCAGGCAATCCCAGCTGATCAAACGAAGGAACTTTTGATGTAATTGTACGAAATGCTGCAGCATAATTACCTTTATCCTTATAAAAGTTAACCCTGAAACGGCTCAAACCTTCAATACCGTAAGAAAAGTCCAGCTCCCATTCCTGTTCCAATCTTCTTCTCTGCTCATTTGACAGCATAGGAAACAGCAGATTTTCTACATCATCAGGTCCGAGAGGCGGATATTCCATTCTTTTTAATTTACCGTCAACACGAATTGCCGGAGGCAGGTTACTTGAAATATGCAAGTCGGATCCGCCTTCCTTAACTAATCTTTCCAATAATTCTGATATTTCTACTACCATTTGTTAACCACCTTTTCGATTAAACTAATCCGAGAAGTTCATCATTGCATCTGATTCTTTCATCGCAGATTCTAATAAACTGTAAGTCATATAAGCACCAAGAGCAACGGCTTTTGGATCAAGATTAGTATTATTAGCCGCCTCTATTATTGCAGTATTAATTTCGGGATTTTCATCTTTGATATAATGAATCATCTGCTTACGCCATGCCGGCATATCCTTGAAAATCTCTGAGAAAGTCTCTGCTGCAATCTCTTCCGTTATTATAGGTAACATAACAAACCTCGTGCCTATTATACATTTGTCATTATAACTTATATGTGTTTGTTTCTGCAATACCCTGCCGAAAAATCATTTGTTTGAAGTATAATTTTTATATGAAACTTTTAAATTTAAAACTGACCGATTACAGGAACTGCAAGGAAGTTGAACTTGCCCTTGATTCAAATAAAGTTTTGATAATAGGGAAGAACGCACAGGGAAAAACCAACATCCTCGAAAGTATTTATGTACTATCCGTTCTAAAAAGTCCCAGGACTTCAAACAATCTTGAACTTATTAATTTTAATGCGGATAAATTTTCGGTTGAATCTGATCTGGTAAAAGCAGATACTGAAATTTCACTGCAATACGTTTATACAAAAGAAAAAACAAAAGAGTACAAAATTAACGGAGTCAAAAGCAGACCTAAAGATTTCAAAGCGGTATTAAAAACTGTATTATTTTCAACCTCGGATTTGCTTCTGTTGAGAGGTAATCCGTCAGATAGAAGGGATTGGCTGGATAGAGCTATTTCTCAGGTTTACCCTGCATATGACGACAGACTTTCCAAATACGACAAAATTCGTGTACAGAAAAACAATTTTTTGAAAGAACTTGTAAAAGGGATTCAGTTAGATGAAACATTACTGGAAGTTTACAACGAGCAGCTTGCAATTACCGGAAGCAACATTATTTTCTTACGAAAAAAATTCTTAAAAGAAATTGAAAGAATTGCAAAAGAAAAACACAGAATTATAAGTGAAACAGAGGAGCTTAAAATATCCTACGATTGTTCATTTTTGGAAGACGAAACCGAACTTGAGGATATTCTTACAAAATTCAAAGCCTCGCTTGAAGAAAGGAAAATCGAAGAAATCCGCCGATGTCAGGCCTGTGTCGGTCCGCACAGAGATGATATCCTTTTTTACATAAATGACAACGAAGCCACAAAGTTTGCCTCGCAGGGACAGCAAAGAACCGTTGTACTTGCCCTGAAACTTTCCGAACTTGATATAATAACGGAAAAAACAGGCGATGAACCTGTTCTTCTGCTTGATGACGTACTGGCCGAACTCGATGACATAAGACAAAATTATCTGCTAAAATCCATTAATGCTCAGACTCAAACAATTATAACTTCTGTTGATACGGTTTTATTTGAAGAAGAATTTTTAAAAGACGTAAAGATTTTCAAAATTGAAAACGGGGCGATTAAATAAGCTGTTTTTCATGAAATTCACACAGTAAATCATGAGAATCACAGCGGAGTTTTTCCATTTTTTCAGCGAGAATTTCCGCAACCGGAAAGCAATCAGTTTTCTGTTTACGTCCGTCGTTATCCCTCAACACAGCCATAATGATATCAAAAAATCCGGAAACCTCCGCAATTTCACCATAAACTTTTAAAAATCTTTCTTTTAAATCTTTAGATAACATTTTATAATCTCCAGATTAATTTATCTATACTATATATTGTCTGTTATACACTACAATGCATTTAATTTACATTATAATGTATAGAATTTACATTGTCAATGGACTATTATACAACAAATGGAAAAAAAGAAAATATTAAAAACACTTGGAAATAATTTAAGAGCAGAAAGAAACAGACTTAATCTTTCTCAAGAAGCACTTGCAGAAAAGGTTGGAATTCTGATGCATCATTTAAGCAGAATTGAAAATGGAAATTCTGATATAAAATTTACAACACTTATTGCAATCCTAAAGGCTCTTGATATTCCGTTTGAAAAATTGTACGAATTGTAATAATGTAGATTGGGCTTTCAACCCAACAATGAAATAGTAAGGCACAGAGGGAACAGTCTGCCTCCCTTGTAAGGGAGGTGCCGCGAATGCGGCGGAGGGTTTTTCGACACTGCGTAATCACACAGCCGCCCCCATGTCATCCTGAAAGCGTAGAAAAAATAGTTGAGCCTTTTTAGTAATGTAGGTTTTGGTAATCTCTGATTACCGAAACATTTTTGTTGTGGTAAATTTTAATTTACCACAACCTACAGACTTTTTTCCCCCTTTAAAAAAGGGGGCTGGGACTTTGTTATACTTGTAAAGTTTTTATTATGTTCATTTCTTTCTTTTCTATTACGATGAGAAGAGAAAGAAATGAACCAAAGAAAGAAAAGCACGTTGAATTACAGCAATGCTTCGCATTGCAAAACCGATGGATAACGTGAAAATTTTCTGTCATCCTGAACTGGTTTCAGTATCTTAGAAAATTTTCACCTTTCAGCTCCGCTATCGTGCTTATGCACACACTCCGCAATTAAATGCCTCCTTTGTATATAATGTAGGTTTGGCTTACAACCCAATAATGAATATTCATGTTCGCCCCCTCACCCCAGCCCTCTCCCGCAAGGGGATAGGGAAGAAGGAATATGACACGAAGTGCCCGAGGGTTTGCAATTCTCCGTCATTGCGGTTTTGTCCAAAAATTATTATCAAAAAAATGAACAATTTTGTATTCAATTTCGTTAGTCAAATATAAGGTATTTATTTTTAACAAAAAGGAGACATTATATGGCTGATGAAGAAAAGAAAATTGAAAAACCAGTTTGTAAAAAATGCTTCGGTTTGAATGAACGTAAAGTTTTACGATTTGTTATACCTTGTGCAGCATCTTTTGTAGGATGTCTGCTGGCACTGGCGGTTTATGCATCTCTCACATCCAAACCTCCTATTCCAAGACATTGCCCCCCGCCGCCGCCATTTCATCAAATGTATGATTCAGGGCATAACAGACCTCATTATGCAAAACACCACAAAGGTGAATTTCGGCCTGACAGACCTGACAGACCAAGATTCACAAAAGATTACGACGGAGAATTTAACTCTGACAGACCGGCTCGTCCTCACTTGAAAAAAGACAGACAGGGTCGCGATATTGACAGAAAAAGAGGTCCTGATCCGCGGATATTGGAAAAAGCCAAAAACGCTCCGCAGCCGAAAGACTCTGACAAGAAATAATCACCCCTAAGCACTATATTATTAAAAATGACTATCTTCCTTCATATCGTTGGCTTACATATTAAGCCAACGATACATTTTTTAGATGCTCAATTTTTATCTCAGGCTTAAGAGTAATACCTACTACATCTATTCTGTAATCCTTAATTTTATGCTCTGCCAGATAATATTGAACCCCCTTTTTTATGTTTTCATATTTTGTATGGGTAATTGCTTCCATAGGGGTTCCGTAAGCATTAGTTTTACGAGTCTTTACTTCAACGAAAATAACTTTATTTTTGTATTGAGCAATGATATCAATTTCGCAAAAACGAGAATAGTGCTTGTTTCTCTCAAGAATTTTATAACCGTTCTTTTCCAGATATCTGCAGGCTAAATCTTCTCCGGCATTTCCAAGTTTGCGATTATCCATAATAAAATCTCCTACTGCTTAATCCCGCATCTTGCAAATTTTGTAATATCAAGAAGATTTTCAGCAGGAGTTATAGTGCAATTCTTACTCAGCCGAACAGGACAAATATCAATTCCGCCGCGTCTTGTGTACATTGCACATACAAAAATTTCATCTTCATTATCCAGAATATCTGATAACCTTTTAAAAATCATCTCGCAGCATTCCTCATGAAAATGAAATTCCGAACGAAAAGAAACTAAATATCTGATAAGAGAATCCTCTTTTATATGCTTTTTCGATTTGTAATAAATATAAGCATCCCCGAAATCAGGCTGATGCGTAACCCTGCAATTTGAACGCAAAGAATCAAACATCAGAAAATATTCGGACAAAAAATCGCTTTCTTCAGTTTCAAGAAGTTCAGGAGCCTCTTTAAACTTTTCAACTTTTAAATCATCTTCATTAACAAAATCCATAATATTTTTAAAATTTTCAAAAATATTTATTCTTGAAGAATTGTTGTTCAGAAAATTTACGGACACAGAAGTCTGCAATTTTTCACTCAAATCACGTTCAATAATGTTCTTACAAATTTCAAGACACTCTTCAATATTTTTGCCGAAACGGGACATATTGAAAGAATTCAAATACAACTTCAAAGATTTAGATTCCACAAGAAAATCATTTTCACAGCTATATTTCATTTTCATCAATCTGGTTACGGGGAGCCCGTTTTCCGTCATAGCAGAAAATTCGTAAGCGTGCCATATATCAAAACCATCAAATGGAAGATTCTCATTTTTTATACAGTACAGCCTGCGATTTTCTATACGCGGAACAGCAACCAGAAGAGATGAATCATAACTTTCGCTTCCGCTTACTTTCTTCCCCAAAAATTTAGAGGCAATCTCGTTTGTTTTATCTGATTTTATATTCGTCATATCAATTATGTTAGCACAAAAAATCCCGCCTATTTAAAGCGGGATTTTTATAAATATTTTTAACTAATTACGCAATATCTTCATAAGCCTGCGGATTGTTCAGCAGGTCATAATTAATTTCATTTTCATTATCAGCGATTGCCGCAACAACAACAGCATCCGAAGCAACATTCACCAATGTTCTCATCATATCCGTAATTCTTTCTATAGTAAACAGGAATGCAAATCCTGCCACAAGTTGTTCCGGACTCAACCCCATACCGTCAAGAATCAGAGCAATAGTAATCAAACCTGCCCCAGGGATTCCGGCACAGGTGCTTGATGCAATAATTGCAAGAACAGCAATTTGAATAATTAAGAACGGAGTAAGAGCAACCCCGTAAGCCTGAGCAAGGAAAATTACAGCAACTGTCTGTAATAATGCAGTCCCGTCCATATTCAAAGTTGCTCCCAGCGGAAGCACAAAGCTGGAAATTTTATGTGAAATACCTCTCTTCTCACAACAAGCAATAGTTAAAGGCAAAGTCGCAGAAGAACTGGCCGTTCCGAAGGCAACCATCAAAGCCTCTGCCACTGCAGAATATAACATCCATATATTTACTTTTGAGAAAAATTTCAAAAACAACGGATATACAACAAAAAGCTGTAACAAAAATCCGACAGCAAGCACTCCGAGATATTTTGAAATACTCATAAATATATCAACACCGAAACTGGAAACAGCACTTGCAGTAAGTGCAAACACACCAGGAGCGGCAAGGAACATAATCCAATCAGTAATTTTCATCGTTGCAGCAAAAATTGATTCAAAAAACGAAACAACAGGGCGGTTAACATCGCCAACCTTTGCAAGAGCAACAGCAAACATAAGTACAAAAACAATAATTGCAACCATATTTCCGTTAGCCAGTGCATTAAGAGGGTTATTCGGAATAAAGCCAAGGAAAATATTTAAAATATTACCCTGCTGCTGTGCCATAGCGTTTGCAACCGTTGCCTGAACTTCGCTTGCAGTATTTGCCGCAATGTAATTAGCAGCACCGAGACCCGGCTTAAATATCAATGCAAGAAGTGCACCTATAACAACTGCAGCAACGGTAATAATACCATAATAAAGCACCATTTTTGAACCGAATTTGCCAAGCTGTTTATTATCTCCGATGCTTGTAATCCCTATGACTATAGCAGATACAACAAGCGGAATAACAACCATTTGAATTAATCTTATAAATACCTGTCCTATAAATGTTAATATGGTATTTACAATCGGTATCGTATGTGCATGAAGGAAAATTCCGACAAGAATACCGGCAATAATACCGAAGAATATATGCCAGTTTCGTTTAATGCCTAACCCTAATGCAATCAAAATCTGCATGTGTAACTTCATTAATTTATCCTCTTAATTCATATTTAAACACTGTAACTCAAATATTATATAACATGATATTACAAAATTCAAACACTCCCATCCAAAATCAAGAAAAAATCAACCATGCACATTAGAGAAAAAAGTATTGTTATAAAAAAAGGACGGTAAAAATACCATCCTTTTTATTCATTTTATAATTTTTCTTTTTCTATTTTCTGTCACTTTTTACACTGTGATATTTGTATTTATATACTTGACGCAAAGCTTCTATATCCTTTGCTGTCAATTTTGTATTGTTGAATTTCGAATTACAATTCATAACACTGTTTTCATCAGCAATACATCTTACCCCCACAGCACGTCCAACAGCCTGCATTGCAATCGACTGAAGTTTTCGCTGCGGAATTTTTGAGCCATCAGCTTCCTTCGTTTGAATAACTATATCAACGTACATATAGAAACCTCTGACATACTGGTTACGGAAACTTTTGCTCATTGTCATATCTTTTATATAATAATATCCTTCACCCGGTGCATCATCAGCAAAAGTAACTCTGATTTGAGCATTTTTCGCAAAGCCGGAACTGTTTTTGTAAAGGAACTTCAAAATATAATTTGAATTAGACTGCCATGTCTTAAATGCATTCTGAACAATTTGAGCGTTTGAGGCATTTTTACCGTCCTGCTGGATATAAACATTTACAGGAAAGAAAGACCAACGCGGAGTGGATAATGCCATTGCATTTCCAGCACAAATAAATAATAAACCTACTACTAACAATAATTTCTTCATCATATTTATATTAAAACATGTACCGAAAAAAAATTGCCATTTATTAAAAAATATTAAGAAATGGAAAAAAGCATCGCCCTTTTTATATTATTAATCCTGTAAGGTATTGAGTTTTTGTTTTATTTAAAGTAATCTTTTATATAAAAAAGAGGAGAGAATTATATATGCCTGTTGCAGAAAATTTGAAAGAAATTAATGACGTTATAAAAAAATTAGCCGAATTTATTCAGACAGATGAAGCCGTAAAACCTGACTTTGATGAATATATTAAAACATTAGGAACCAAAGCTCATTCTACGGATTTTCAGGCTGCATGCTTTAATTACATTTTTGAAAGAAGATTAACAGAAGACAGAAAACATATAATAGACATATATTTAGAAAACACAAAAAAAATTCCGGCTGATACAAAAAAAATATTGAAAGCTTTAAAAAATTCTCTATCTTCCGTTTTTGAAATCAGAAGAATTACAAAAACAGGATTTCAGTTATACAACATCATCAATGAAAAAGATTATGAAGTAACTTCTCTTGTGAAAATGACTACATTTAGAGGAATGGGGCCGGGACAATATGTTGTAGCAAGAGTATTCTCTTTTGAAAAAACATATTTCCTTCTTGAAATTTCGGGAGTTCTTTCAACCACAAGAAGAGACGATGTTTATAGATTTGCAGTTGCAAAAATAATCCAAAATCCGGAACTCGTTTATCTGGATAATCCGAAAAAAATGAAGGAAATAGAAAAAGATATTAAAGGTTTATATGCTAAATTCACAGACTTTTTTGGCTCTGATGAAGTTATTACAACAAACAAATTTGCTGATGATATTATAGGGTTATTTAATGACTATGCAGAGGGCGGAGAAAAAGTCGATTTTCAGGATAAAATCCAACTGCCTGAAGAATATAAATTCTTCAATGTTAGGGAATTTAATAACTCTTATGATAACTTTATAGAAAATTCACTCGGAGGATTTTCTTCTCACAAAGAAACCTATGATGTAGGTATTGTGTTTGATGAAGAACTCGGGATGTATGCGGTTCCTTTTTATGGAACATTCAATAAAATATTTGAGACAAAAAATCCTTCTGAAATTTTAAACTATGATAAATGTATTGAATATTTTCTCAGAAACGACAAATTTTCAGCAAATCTTATCAGACGTGTTGCAGAAAGACATGATAATTTTATGCCTATAATAAACGGTATCTATAAAACGAACTATACACTGGATGAATTGTTGGAAAAATATAAATCACACTATCTTGAACAGAAAATATATTCATCCACAACGGTTCTGTATCGCTCAAAAGCATTTTCAAGCACTCTCGGAATAATTGAAGAACAGGAAGAAAAACCGACACTGCCTCAGGGGATAGATTTATCAAAAATCGGAAGAAATGATCCTTGCCCTTGCGGAAGCGGTAAAAAGTTCAAAAAATGCTGCGGTGCTAATTTGTAATCTTATTTTGATTTCAGTCATATAATTTTCACTACAGTAATAAAGCCATAAAATATTTTATGGCTTTATTATTATACAAATTCTTAAAAAATTTTAAAATTTTTGGAAAATCATAATATATTCATGTTTAAAGATATAAAAACCGCCTGCCAGAGCTCTATACCTCCAGAGATTTGCTGTTCTGCCCTTTGCTCTTTCATTGCCCTGTATGTCTTTTACAATAATGCCTTTAAGTTTGAACCCGAGTTTCATCATTCTTGCCATACATTCAAACCCGAGCGGCTGCACTTCGGAGTTTTTATAGCTATCACCGATAATTAATGCCGCAAAACGACCTTTTTCCAATAAATCATATCCGTTTTTGGCAACCTGTTCAAATAAATCATAAAATTGTTCAGTTGATTCACAGTTAGAGAGGTCTTCTTTTTTATCAGAAAACTTAATTATATCATCATAAGGCGGATGAAGAATAAGTAATTGAGCTTTTTCCTCACGCATAATATCAAGACTTGCCTGAACTTTTTCTCTGACTTCTACAGATGCAGAATCTCCACAGATAATTCTGACATCTGTTACAAGCTGTTTCGGGGTAAATTTTTCCGAAACTTTTTCTGCCAAATCATCCTTAAGTTCAACGCCAATGCAGCGTCTTCCCATATTTACAGCTTCAATTCCCGAAGTTCCCGAACCAAAGAAAAGATCCAGAACAACATCGTTTTTCTTTGTAAATCTTTCATACAACTGCTGTGCAATTTGCGGAATATAATTTCCGTGGTATTCATTTGAATGCCCGCCATCTTTCAATCTGGAAGGGAATTCCCAGAGAGTATCCGTCTTTACATGGTCATAAGCTTTCCAGTTATTTAAATCAATATCACTGTATTTTGTCGTTTTGACAGGTTTTACAACCTGTAAATCAGCTTTTTTGACAGGTTTTAATTTTGTATTGGCTTTTAATCTTGCCATATCCCCTCCCGATTAGTCTTTTACAGTACCCATCTTACAAAAATGTTTCAAATTTGTAATCAAACATTTAGATGAGATTATTTTTGAAGTACATTGATGTGTAAGCGGGATGATTGATTTATTTGAGGAGTGTTAGGCATGGCAAGAATTAAACAGTTATCAAAGCATTTAATAAACCAGATTGCAGCGGGTGAGGTTATCGAACGGCCAGCCTCCGTTGTGAAAGAACTTGTGGAAAATTCCGTTGATGCCGGTGCAACAAAAATAAGTGTCGAAATTTCTAATGAATGCCGCGATATAAGAGTTGCCGACAACGGTTCCGGGATTCATCCGGATGATATAATGCTTGCTTTTTCAAAACATGCAACCAGCAAAATCGCTACTGATGAAGATTTGTTTGCTATTCACACTCTAGGGTTCAGGGGAGAGGCTCTATCCAGCATAATTTCAATCGCAAAAGTTACCTGTACGACAAGAACTAAAGAATTTGAAACCGGAACCAAGGTCAAATGTGAAAATTCAGAAGTTAAACAGGTGGAAACAGGTTGTGCTATCGGAACTATTATGGAAATCAGGGATTTATTTTATAATATTCCGGCACGTTTGAAGTTCCTTAAAAATTCAAATACAGAATTTTCTTATATTCAGGAACTTGTTCAGTCTATTGCAATAGTAAACCCGAATATTGCATTTGAATTAAAAAAGAATGGGAAAACAGTTTTAAAAACTTCCAGTAATAATGAATTAAAATATGCTTTGAAAGAAATCTTTTCGTCAAATGTTACAGATAATCTGAAAGAAGTTTTGAAAACGGATAATTTGTCGGGTATGAAAATTTCCGGTTATGTCAGCACTCCGGACTTTACCCGCTCCAGTAAGAAAGATTATCATATTTATATAAATTCAAGAACGGTTAAGTGTCCGGTTTTTCAAAAAGCTATAGATACCGCATATAAAAGTCTCATTGCCGGCGGGAAATATCCGTTTATTGTGCTGAATCTGGAAATTCCGCCTGCAGATGTGGATGTAAATGTTCACCCTACTAAAAAAGAAGTTCGTTATAAAAATACAAACATGGTTTTTAATTTTATAATGACAGCTATTCAGGGCGGCCTGTCAAATTATGTTGAACGGCAAAATAATTTTAACATGTCTTTGCCTTCGGCACCTCAAGAACCTATTAATATATCTGAAATAAACAATGCTCAAAATGTTGTAGAATTTATACAAAAAACTCCTGATATTATTTATAACAAATCCGAAGATGAAGTTTATGTGAGTGATGCAATTTTCGAAAAAATTCAGGACGATCTAGAAAACTCAACAGAACAAAAACAGATATTCACTCCGCAAAAAGAAAAAGAACCTGAACCGGAAGAAAATATTGTAGGTCAGTATAAAAATACTTATATACTTGTTGAAAAAGAAGACGGACTTGAGATTATTGATCAACATATTGCTGAAGAAAGATATATATATGAAAAATTAAAATCCGAAAAAAATATCGTTTCTCAGCTTCTGTTTGTTTCAGATGTTTTGACAGTTACGCCCAGTGAAGCAGAATTAATAAAAGAAAATACAGATAAGTTTGAAAAATTTGGCTACGGTATTGAATTTACAGGTGATACAGAGTTAATTTTCAGAAAAGTTCCGCAGTTGATAGCAAAAGTAAATCCAAAAGAAATTCTTGCTGATATTCTTGAAAATATAGACGGTGATATAGACAGACTTGAAGAAAAAATTCTTATTACAACATCTTGCAAAGCTTCTGTTAAAGCCGGACAAAAATTGTCTGTCTGGCAAATGCAGGAAATTATAAAAAAATGGCGTACTACGAAAATGCCATATACCTGTCCGCATGGCCGCCCGATTTGTAAGTTTTTCCCGCATAAAGAAATTGCAGCATTTTTCCAGAGAAGTAAATAATATAAAAAATTTATAATAATAAAAAACTCCCGTACTGTTACGGGAGTTTTTGTGTGAATTACAGTATAATTAAAATTTCCAGCTGTTAAGATATTCTTCCTGCTCCGGAGTAAGTGTATCTATTTCAATACCCATAGCTTTCAATTTTAATTCCGCAATTTTTACATCAACTTCATGAGGAAGTGTGTACATTTTATTTTCAAGTTTGCCTTTGTTTTTAACAAGAAATTCAATACCTAGAGCCTGATTTGCGAAACTCATATCCATAACGCTAGCAGGATGGCCTTCAGCGTTTACAAGGTTAACCAATCTGCCATCAGCAAATACATAAACGGATTTACCGTTAGAGAGTTTGTATTCCGCAAAATTAGGTCTGATTTCATTTATTTCAACGGTATGTTCTTTCAATCCTGCAACATTAATTTCCCAGTCAAAATGGCCCGAATTTGCAAGGAATGCTCCGTCTTTCATATTTAAAATATGCTGGACATCAACAACATGTTTATCTCCGGTAACTGTTAAGAAAATATCACCTTCTTTTGCAGCCTGTGCAATAGGCATAACTCTGTACCCTTCCATAGCAGCTTCAAGAGCTTTAAGAGGATCGACTTCACAAACAATAACGTTTGCTCCGAGTGCTTTTGCTCTTAAAGCACAACCTTTACCACACCAGCCGTAACCTGATACAACAACGGTTTTACCGGCGATAAGGATGTTGGCACCGCGAATAATTCCGTCAAGTGAACTTTGGCCGGTTCCATAACGGTTATCGTATAAATGTTTTGTAAGACTTGTATTAACTCCGACAGCCGGAAATTTCAATTTGCCTTCATTTTCAAGAGCTTGAAGTCTGATTATACCCGTCGTTGTTTCTTCTGTTGAACCGATAATTTTTTCTGCGAGTTCAGGTCTTTCTGCATGAATTGTAGAAACTATATCGCAACCGTCATCAATAATAATATCAGGATTGTGGTCAAGTGCGATTTGAATATGTTTTCTATATTGTTCAACACTTTCACCTGCAACAGCATAAACAGGTATGCCGTAATGTTTAACAAGAGCGGCAGCTACATCATCCTGAGTTGATAAAGGATTTGATGCAACAAGAACGGCATCGGCTCCGCCGGATTTCATAACAACACAAAGAGCAGCCGTTTCCTTAGTAACATGAACACAAGCCGATAATTTTAAACCCTTAAAAGGTTGTTCTTCAATAAATCTTTTTTGAATCTGTTTTAAAACAGGCATATCCTTAAACGCCCATTCTATCTGATTTTTACCTTGATCTGCGAGGTTAATGTCTTTAATATCACATTTAAGTTCGGTCATCACCATTTAAATTCTCCTGTTTTGTACACTGAATAAGTGTAATTAGTACGATAATATTATAGAATTTAAAATAAAAATGGCAATAATTTGTTACATTTATGTAAACGGAGTTATATTTATGTAAAAATTTCTTAATATAAGATGTCGTTTTGGCAAAAATTGTTCTTCACAGGAGTTATAAAATCAGAAGTAAGGAGTGCATGTGAAAGTAAGTATTGACAACCAACAAAGCGTAAAATCACCGTCACAGGTAAATTTTAAAGGTTATGAAACCGAGAAATCAAAAATCGGGGATTTGTTATATACATTTAACTTCCCGTATGATACAAAAAAGTATAACGGTTATGTTGACATTTGCCTTGTAAAAAAAGATGAGAATGGCAATTATCATATTGTCGAAGGCTTAACCAATAAAAACCTTGATGTAGGCGATATTAAAGACAATAGACAGAAAAAAATTGCCGCAATGTCTTTACCTCTAAATTCAGGAAAAACTGTTGTAAACTTGAGTAAAGATTACGGAATTCCGGTCAATACAGCTTTTGGCTATCACTTCAAACTTGTCCCGAAAAACGGAGGCGTACCGATTTATCAGGTAGATTCCGGAGATATAGTTGATTTTACTCCTTACGGACAGGCACATGATATATATAATATTATTGTTCCAAACGGAACCAAAGGCCTTGAAGTAGGCTCACAAATTCTGCTGATACCTGATACTTATAATGCAATGTATGCTTATGACAAAGACGGGAAAATAGTTCCGAATCTTAAGTATCTGGATGCTATTAAAGCAACTAAACACTTTTCAAACAAAATGGGCGGCTCTCTGGCCGGTGTTGAACATGATCTTGAAGCCGGCAGATTTGATAATTATACAAAAATCATTTCAACACCACTATTCACTGACGACAGTTTAACTCCTCATTCTTATTGGAATAAAAACTGTATGCAAATGGCTCATTCACTTGGAAATATTAAAAATTACCAGTCTTTACAGAAAAAATTGTTTGCAAAAGGTATAAACTGGGTGTCTGACGGGGCATTTGTTAACGAAGGACTGGAAGGTGTTCACTTTAGACATGTTTTAAAATATGGGGAAAAATCACCTTACTTTAACTGGTTCAGAGCATCAAGTTTAAAAGATAAACCGCTGACACTCGGAGTTTTCCCTAAAAACACGGATTTTATAGGATTCAAAGTTATTAATGCACCGGAAGTTGTTGTTACTGACCAAAACGGAATAGCAACAGGTGTTCGTTCAAATAAAAATTATGACAGTAAGAAACCTACTTATATACAGGTATTTGATAAACGTCTGGTAACTGAAAAAGAAGCTCAGGATAATACTCCGCTGATTAAAAGTTATTCAAAACTTGATACCGGTAATACTTTTGATATTGTTACCCATCAGGATACATTGCCGCCATATTCTTTTGAAGTTAATCCTGATACTTTGACAAAGAATATGAAAGATCTTATCAGTTATAATAAAGACCTTAAAGGTGATAAAAAACTTACTAAAGACTCTTATCAGGCAATAAGATTATTATCAAGATTTGAAAACTTCATTCTTGATGAGAAAATTGAGAGCGGTTTTGATACCTGGGATGCAAATGTTGATATTGCAAAAATAAATTATGTTTATTCAAAAGAAAATATCAAAGAACTGCATAATATAATGGATACTGATGACAGAGTGGATTATAACCGTCTGATAACAAAAAATAATTTTATGACTCAGGATTATGCACTTACATCTGCTAATTACTGGACAAAAGTTACTAACGATTTCCTGAATTTGCATGTTGCACAGAACCTGAAAAATGTTGATACTAAAGATGCCGCTAAAATAATGGCACAAATCAAAGATAATATCGTTAATAAACAGGTATTTCCACAGAAACTTAATGAATTAATTGACGAAGATGTAATTCAACAAGTTATTAACGGTAAATACGAATTAAAAAAGAAAACATCTGAAGACTATAAAAATGTTTTAATATCCGGAATGATGGATTTACCGCTTGATTCAATAGAACTCGGTGACAATATTGTATCAGTTCTGGCATCTCCATATATGACAAAACGTGCGACAACACAGGATGATCTTGGTAAATCTCGTTCTGAACTTCATTATAAGGAAGAAGATGCTAATCTTGATGACAAATTTAAGAAAACATATCAGGCAACAAATGAATTATATGAAAAAGAAATGTATGATTTCGCAAGTGATATACTTGCAGCGTTGAATAAAAAACTGCCTGCTCAAAATCAGTTGAATGACGGAGTAAACACTTCCGAATACGGTAAATATGTAATGCCTCTTTTAACCGCTGAAATTGCAAAATTTGCAGTTATTAAGGGCTTGTTCCCTAATGCTGAAGTTAAAGTGGACAATATAAACGGCGGTGTAATCTATGACTACGATAAATTGAAACAAACGTCACTTCAGGAACTCGGGATAAATGCAAATTCACCTGTTCAGGAAGCGGAATTACTGCTCAGACGATTAAAAGGTTCAAAATTTATTAAAAGCGGTATTCCTGCAATAAGCGACAAAGATAGAAGTGTTCTGGTAGAAGCTCTTTACAAAATGCTTGAAGGAACAAATGCTATGAGTTTCAAACTTGCTGAAGTTATTGTTGACAGAAGCAAATCAGGTTTGGACTGGAGAATTGATGCGACAAAAGATATTGCAGATGTCGAATCTTTGAGAAATGAACAGACCGATTTTGAAGATACCTGGGGAAATATTATCAATTTCTGGTCAAAATTTGCAAAGTCGGTATATAAAGAAAATCCGAATTCATATCTTGTTGCGGAAGTAACGGATGAAATGACGATGTATGGTAAAGCCGGAAATAAATCGCCGAAATACTCATACCCTAAGGACGTTGTTATGAAATTTCTAAGGGAAACAGGTATTACATCTACGGCAAATTACAATTTTTTCTTTACCGATATCCCTGCATTATTCGGAAAAAATATTGAAAAAGGCGAAGACTGGGGTGTAAGTCATACAAAAATATATGATCTTCTTGGTACCGGACATAATGGCAGTGAGGAAAGAAAAGACTTTTTACATTCAGGACCATTACCGTCATTAATTAGCTCTTATACATTCGGGGATAACCATGATAAGCCAAGACTTTTACACGGGCTTGCTATGGACATGGGTTTATTCTATGCCGATTTGAATAAAACACTAAAAACAGATCAGTTTAATACTCCGGATTATAAACATAAAGAAACAGCCTATAAAGTAACACATGGTATTTTTTATCCGGGAGATACAGTAGAGTCTTACAAGGTTGTAAATTATGATTATACAAGAATAAGTCCTAAAGCAATCGCAATGGGTGATGCAATGGGTAATGCATTCGGTAAGGCTCTTGAAACGCTTTCCGGCGGACCTGAAAAGAAATGGACACAATATATTTCCAATGAACAGCAAAATATGGCTTATAAAGCTCTTGCTGCAGCAGTTGCAGATTTATCAAAAGGTATTTACAACGGGAAAGTTTTTCAGGCTGAAGCTTTCGGGGTTCGACCGTTTGATATTGCAATAGAAATGGTTGTTAATCAGGCTGTAAAACAGCATGGATTAAAATTTTCGGATGATGAAACCAAAAATGCCGAATTAATAAAACGTCTTAAAAACACAATGTTCTGGGCTGCACTTGATCCTGCTTTGACAAAACTTGAAGGTATTATGAAAACTTATGTAGCATTACCTGGAGCACCTACTCTGTTTGCAGGTGATGATATGGGTTCTACTGGTTATGAACAGTTGACAAAAAATATGTATCTTCAAAACCGCTCGACTCTCCATTATGAATGGCTTGATGAGAATTCGCCTGAATATTTGGAATTTATAAAAGAACATAAAAAAATAATTGACGATATTATGGCTACCCGTAAACGTCCGGAACTTCATCCGTTGAATGACGGTGCTCCGTATCTTTTAAATCCTATTAACGTTAACGGCTCAAATCAGAAAGTTAATGCCATATTACGTCAAAGTACGGACGGTTCAATGACTATATCATTATTCAATATGTCCGGAGCAAATCACGATTTCAGATACAAAAATGAACCTGATAAATACCCTGTTCATATAGATGCAATCGAATTGAACAAAATAAATCCTGATGACAAATACGGTGCAGGTTTAAGATGCGGCTTGCCTCTCGGAATGGAGTTTATTGACGCAAATAACCCTAACGACAGATTTGAGGTAGTCAACGGAAATGACTCCGAGCACTACAAAATTGTAAAAAAAGGCGGCGGAACAATTTATCTGGATGATAATACCAAGATTCTTTATTATGTTTCACCTGAATCTAATGAGAAAATCCAGCGTATAAATAAATTACGTGAAGCTATTGCCGCACAAAATGAAGGCAAGCAGAAAGTGCTTGACGTAACATATAATCAGCTGCTTGATTTACGGAAAAAGGCAGAGACAAAACAACCTTCATTCAAAGGAAACGACAGACGCAGAGAATTATATAACCCTCAATATAATTTCAGAACACATAATGCCTATGTTCAAAAAAGGGATGATGAAAAAGGCTCTAAACTCTCTCTTGTTTCAAGATAAATCTAAATCAAAATAAATTTATATAAAAAAAGACGGTTTTATAAAACCGTCTTTTTTTATACTCAGAAATAAACAATGTGATTTATTATTTTTAAACCGCATTATTCAAATTTGGTCTTAGACTAAACCTTCATCAGGACCATTCATTATCTGAATACCGAATTTAGTTCTGAACAGGTGTTTTACGGTATCTTCCTGAATTTCAAACATCATTTTATTGAATAAGTCATAAGCTTCACGTTTGTATTCAATAAGCGGATCTTTCTGGCCGTAGGCTCTCAACCCGATTCCTTCACGCAACATATCAATATTATGAAGATGATCTATCCATTTGTTATCAATCACTCTTAAAAGAATATCTTTTTCAAGATTTCTTATTACGTTATTACCCGAAAATGCTTCCTGAGGAACAAATTGCGGATCATATTTTGAAACAACATCGTTGTAAAAATTGATAACTTCTTCTTCATGAGTTCTATATGCCTGAATTGCGAAGTCTTTAAGTTTATTATAAATTGCATCATATCTTAATCCCTGAATATCATTCACCGTAAAATGATTGAGCTGCGGTATAATTGAATGCAGTTCCTTTATCATACGTTGAAGGTCTTCAAATACATATTCTTCAGGATTTTGATCTGAGGCGATATAGCTTCCGACAAGTCTGTCAATTTCTTTTTCTATCATGTAGTAAATATCCTCGCTCAAATCCTGACCGAAAAGAACTTTTCTACGCTGGGCATAGAATTTTTCACGCTGAATATTCATAACATCATCGTATTCAAGTACACTTTTTCTTATATCAAAGTGATAAGTTTCGACTTTTTTCTGAGCTGATTGAATTTGCCTTGTAATAAGCGGGTGTTCTATAGCCATTGTCTCCTCAACATTTAAGGCATTCATCAATGAAGTAATCTTGTCACCGCCAAAAATCCTCATAAGGTTATCTTCCAGAGAAAGGAAAAATCTTGTAGAACCAGGGTCTCCCTGTCGTGCTGCACGACCTCTCAACTGATTGTCTATACGTCTTGATTCATGGCGTTCTGTACCTATTACATGAAGCCCGCCGGCTTCTACAACCTTTGCATGCTCAGCTTCTGTAATCTTTTTAGCTGCAGCCATTGCCTCATTCTTCTTTTCTTCATAATCCGGAGAATCCGGAGTAATTCCATGTTTTTCCAAATCTTCTTTAGCAAGGAATTCAGCGTTACCGCCTAAAAGGATATCGGTACCGCGGCCTGCCATATTGGTTGCAATGGTAACAGCCCCTACACGACCGGCCTGTGCAATAATATATGCCTCTTTTTCGTGGTGTTTAGCGTTAAGAACGTTATGCTTAATACCACGTTGAGTTAAAAGATGCGATACATATTCCGATTTTTCAATACTGATTGTCCCGACAAGAACCGGTCTGCCAATGTTGTGCTGTGCGATAATATCTTCCACAACAGCATTGAATTTTGCACGTTCATTTTTGTATATTACATCAGGATAATTAATTCTTATATCGGGTTTATTTGTTGGAATTGTCGTAACTTCAAGATTATAAATTTTTCCAAACTCTGCTTCTTCCGTCATTGCTGTACCGGTCATACCGGATAATTTTGGATAAAGCCTAAACAGGTTCTGGAAAGTAATGCTTGCCAGAGTCTGCGTTTCATCCTGAATTTCAACTCCTTCTTTTGCTTCAATAGCCTGATGAAGACCATCTGACCAGCGTCGGCCTTCCATAATTCTTCCCGTAAACTCATCAACAATCATAACCTCATTGTTTCTTACAACATAATCAGTATCTTTGATGAATAATTCTTTTGCCTTTAAGGCCTGCAAAAGGTGATGGGCATATTGTGTATTAATATCAAACAAATCTTTAATTTGCAAAAGCTCTTGAGCTTTATCAATACCGTCTTCTGTCAGAATTACGTTTTTATTTTTCTCATCAACTTCGTAATCTTTATCTTTAGTTAATTTAGGGGCAATCGTTGCCATAACCCTGTAAAGTTCGGCTGATTTTTCCAGTCTTCCGCTGATGATTAAAGGAGTTCTTGCCTCATCAATCAAAATACTGTCAACTTCATCAATAATTGCATAGTTATAAGGTCTTTGAACAAGTGCATCAGGACTTTGTGCCATATTATCGCGGAGATAATCAAACCCGAACTCATTGTTTGTACCGTATGTAATATCACAGTCATATGCGTGTTTTTTGGCGGCATAATCATCCATTGTACGCCCGCCCGAAAGAATCACTCCGACTGAAAGTCCGAGAAATTTATAAATCTTGCCCATCCACTCACTGTCACGTTTTGCAAGATAATCGTTCACCGTAATTACGTGGACACCTTTACCTGTCAAGGCATTAAGATATGCCGGAAGAGTAGCTACAAGAGTTTTACCTTCACCGGTTCTCATTTCTGCAATATGACCGTTATGCAGGAAATAACCTCCTATTAACTGGACATCAAAGTGTCTCATATTCAAAACCCTTTTACCTGCTTCTCTGACTGTAGCAAAAGCTTCAGGAAGAATTTTATCCAGAGCCTCTTTTTCCAGTTTTCTGTCCGTTTTAAAATCTTTAGAAGTCGGACGTTTTGCAAGAATCGCCTTAAATTCGTCCGTTTTTGCTCTCAATTCCTCATCACTGAGCATTGAAAACTGAGGTTCCAGAGCATTTATATGTTCAACAATCCCCATCATATGTTTAATCTTTTTTTCGTTAGGATCGCCGAATATTTTTAATAAAAAATCTAGCATTATTAAATTATCCTCTCCAAATTTAGTCTGTAATTATGTTTAAATGGTAGCATGGACATGAAAAAAATGATAGTCCGTGATTATTAAGTTCTTCACTTTTTCACGTTTTTCTGTTAAAATAAGTATAAGATGTAGCTTAATAAGGAAAAGATTAATGTTAAGAACCGGAATTGTAGGGCTTCCGAATGTCGGAAAATCAACTTTATTCAATGCACTTACAAGTGCAAAAAATGCACAGAGTGCCAACTATCCGTTTTGTACAATAGAACCTAATGTCGGAGTCGTAAATGTTCCGGACGAAAGATTGGAAGTTCTTGCTAAACTGTGTAATTCAAAAGAAATTATTCCTACCGCGATTGAGTTTGTAGATATTGCGGGACTGGTAAAAGGTGCCAGTAAGGGCGAAGGACTTGGAAACCAGTTTCTTCACAATATCCGTGAAGTTGACGCTATCATTCAGGTTGTAAGATGTTTTGATGATCCTAATACTATTCACGTTTCAGGTAAGGTAGATCCGCTTGAGGATATTGAAACAATTAACACAGAGCTTGCACTTGCGGATATTACCTCTGTTGAAAAGAGAATGGCCAGAATTGCAAAAACCGTTAAATCGGGAGACAAAGATGCCGTTCTTGAACAAAAAGTTCTTGATAAATTGATGGAATTACTTTTTAAAGGAACATTTATCAATGCAAAAGAAATTTTTAATGAAGATGAAATGCCTTTTGTAAAACAGTTGAATTTAATGTCAACAAAGCCGGTAATTTATGCGGCAAATGTTTCTGAATTTGATTTGAAAAACGGAAACGACTATACAAAACTTGTTGATGAGTACGCAAAGGCTCACTGTGCCGAAATGGTTATAATTTCCGCTAAAATTGAACAGGAACTTTCCGAACTCGGACCTGAATCTTTAGAATATTTAAAAGAACTCGGTATTGATGACAGTGGAATTAACAGAATGATTAAGCACGTATATCACCTTTTAGATTTACGTACATTCCTGACGGCCGGAGAAAAAGAAGTTCGTGCCTGGACTATACCGGCAGGAGCAAAAGCTCCACAGGCTGCCGGCGTAATCCACTCTGATTTCGAAAAAGGATTTATCAGAGCGGAAATTACTCCATACGAAGATTTTGTAAAACTCGGCTCTTACACAGCCTGCAAAGAAAAAGGTGTTACCCGTCTTGAAGGTAAAGATTATGAAGTTCAGGACGGAGATATTGTTCATTTTAGATTTGCTGTATAGAGATTATAAACTTATATTAATAAATAGAGCCTCCCTTTTGCAGGGAGGCTCTATTTATATATGTTAAACTAAAGTGCAAAATTCAATTATCTATTTCTTTTCGTTACTATAATCGGCAGTTCCCGGGAACTCATTTGAACCTGTGACTTTTCTTGTAATCCAGTATTGAATTTTCGGAATAAATGTTGATAAGAAGGCTGCAGATATTGCAAATCCAAGTCCCCAGTTAAATGCATTTTTAATATAATTTTCACGGCAGACTCTATTCAAAAGATCTGCAGTTATTTCTTTTCCTTTTGCCTTTTTGATTATAGTATTCACATACTCTTCCATATCTTTCTGGATTTTTATAAAGGTTTTCTGCGATACAAACCTTAAATCTTTATCAAAAGACGGTTCTTTTATTTTTCCGGTAAACAGATTCTGGTCGGATGTTGAACATCTGAATACATTTTTCAGGAACTCCGGCATTTTTATTGCACCTTCAGAGAAAACATCTTCTATCTGATGTTTTGAAATGACAGATTTGCCTGCAATTTTCGGCTGCAACTCTGACATTCCGTGTGCATCTTTTGCAAGTTTTTCATATTTATCCTTCGGAGCAATATCTTTCAAGTATTCAAGGAATTTATCCAAATCAATAACATCACTGCGGGCAGCTAATTCTTCAGCAAGTTTTGGTGTAATCATATATTTGTTTGCACTATTACCCAGAACAACTGATTTAAATGCTTCCGGCGTCATTTTATTATCATTAGCTTTTAATACATTCAACAAATGCTCATTAACCTGTTTTGCCGCAACAGGATCAAGACGTCTGGAATCTCCGTCCTGAAGTTTATTCAACAGCATTGCAATAACAGGCATATTAAACATATAGAAATAACTCGATGAAATATCTCTGAATAATACTTCCGTCCTTTCATGGCTGTTTCTTGCACAAATTCCTCTGCCGAGCCATACACCCATATCAGTCGATAAAAGCTGGTATTTAGGATTATTTTCAAAATTAAATGCAAGAGACATTAAAGTCTGCGGAGAAATAGCACCGAAGCTTACGTCCTTTTTATCATCTTTGTTAAGAAAATCATTCATACCGTAATTTTTTAAATTAGCATATTGATTTTCCTTTACATTATCTGTTTTTTGACTCTGTACAGGTTGTTCGTTATCTTTATTTTTCTTCAAAATATATCTTGTAATACCCTGATTAACTTTCGGCAAAGCGATACCGACAAGACAGTTTGCAAGAATAATACTTGTAATAACTTTTCCAAACTTGTATTTTGCAATAATTTTTTCAGCTTTTTCAGGATCAAATTTAAGCTGATCCGCAAATTTTTTCATATAATTCTTAAACGGATTACGCAAAGCATCTTTTCCGGTATCAAAATCCGTTTCAGGCAGTTTATACAATTTTTCACCGACAAACTTATCAATTAATTTATCAAATAAAGGTACTCCGCTAAACCAGAATGCAGCACCAATCATTTCTTCTGTCAGACGTTCGCGTGCTTCGGTAAAACCGCCTCTTTGATAGGCCTGATACGTTCTCCCGCCTTCTACAAATGCTTCCAAAAGCATAACCGGAACAATAGAGCGGCTGGCAAAACCCTTTACAAATTTTCGCCCGTAACTAAAGTCTTTCAGTGTCTGATTTGGAGTAACTTTTATGTCCATTATTAAAATTAACCTTCTACCTCTTATTTAATTATCCTGAAAATTATTTTTTGCCTAATATGAAATGAATATTAAAAAATCTTTACAGTATGATTTAAGTTTTGTAAAAGATATAATATAAAATGGCAATGTTTTTTTTTCACGGTTTTTGATAAAATCGGAAGTAGAAGGATTTAATATTATGCGTATTAATAACATTTCTGGTAATAATCAACAATCATTTACTCACTTACATTTAGATAATGAAAATAAAACATCAAAGGAGAAAAAAGTACATTTAGCATCAATAGCCGGCAGTGCTTTAGGAGTCGGAGCAGCTTATGCATTTCATGCTAAAAAGCAAGGTTTTTCACTCAATCCAAAAAGAATTTTAAGAACACCGGTTAAAGATTGGTCACTGATAAAACTTTTTGATAAGAAAAATCCTGACAGAAAACTTATTAAATTGCATGAAAAAGAAATTTTAACAATGGCTGGAAGTTCTGTTGCAGGAGGATTTATCGGAGGTTCAATCACTGATGATAAAAAGAATATAAAAGCAAAAGGCAGAGAGGCTCTTAACCAAATACTGGGAAATGTACTTATTCCGGTTGGTTTTGTTAGCGGAGCGTCCAAAATTTATACCAAATATAAACCACAGATTTTAAGCTATGTACCACAAATTAAATCTAATGGAAAATTTATAAAACATTTTAATAAAGCACTAAAATATATACCGTCATCCATAATGACACTTGCTGCACTTGGTGCAGGAATAATTACGGGGAACAAAGTTTCAAACTTTATAAACGAAAAACTTTATCATAAAGAAGTTGATCGAAAAATCAAAGGAACGGACTTTGCACCACATGTTGATGACTTGAGTATGGCAGTATCGCTTATGGCAAAGCAATCAAAGTTTTCATCTGCAATAGCTAATACAGTACCAGTTTTCTTATGTTTCCCTGGAATAGAAACAGGAACTGCAAAAGAAAAATAAATAATTTAATTGTAAATAATTAGTAAAACAGCAGTCTTTTATCGACTGCTGTTTTATCAATAATTAATTTACTTCTGATTTATTATTCTTTTTCTTTTAGAATATTTGCGTATTTTTCCAGTCTGTCCAAAAGCGGCTGCATTCTCGCATTAATTGTATTTCTAAAATGGTCAACCTCTTTTGGATTTGTATTTAGCTGGTTTACAATCATTCTATCCATTTTAGCTCTGACTGCAATCTTCAAAATTTCAGGAAGATTCATTGCAGTAGGTTCATCTGATGATAAATTCTTATAATATGCATCTTCAAAATTTTCATTAAGTCGAAGTTTCCAATTAGTACTACACTTCTGCCCACCGTAATTATAAACCTGATTAATTCCAAAAAAGTCCGCAAACGAAATTTGTATCTTATTGGAACTCATAAATACATCCGCAAATTTTGCTTTCAATCTTTCCATTGGATTACTGATAATTTTTGATTCAAAAGCCTTTCTTTCATTTGTTCTTGCCGGATCAGAATTAAGATAGCCGCTAAGATAGTCAAAACTCCAAGTAGGGTCATGCATTTTGCCATCCTCTTTCACATATTTGATACCCGGCAAAGAATCATGGGAACCCAAATATGACCAGTTATTACCCTTGTTATCTTGTTCTCTTGCAACTTCTGCTCGTGTATAAGACAATTCTGTTATACCCGAGAGTTTTAGTTTTCCATAGAAAAGTTCATCAAATCCCGGAGGATGAGCTCCTAAATCTTCCCAAATAGCATTATCCGGTTCCAGCTCATATTGTTTCATTATCGGAATAATTATTTTTTCAAGAATTTTCCAATAGTTCCCCTTAGGGTCTAACCCCATATCAGACAAGAATCCGGCATCCAGTTTATTAAGCTCAAGTTTGCCATTTGAATTATATGAAACTGTATTTTTGTTATAAACATATGGATTTACCAAACCGAAGACATGATCAATTCTTACATTTTCGCAATCTTGAAGTGCTGATTCCAGTTTTGCACGAATAAAGTCACCAGCAGGCCCAAGAGTTCCGTTAGGCTTAAATAGTTTATTCGGATCCGGAACTGGAAAATCCCATAATTGTGGACCATTTGGTCCAGAAGGACATCCCATCCTCATATCTTTCATAAATGCATCTTTATAAATATATTCTTCAACCTTTGATGTTCCGACAAGCTGATCTGCATTATACTTAAAGCCGGCTCGTTTACGGAAATCCTTATGTTCTTTCATTTGTTTATTTATTAAAAACTGGGTGAAACAATATAGCCCGATATCTTTTCCGTTACGATTAATTAAGTACTTATAACGATCAAGGGCTTTAAGATTTCTCTGATCAAGAAGTTCTGGTAAATTTTTATCAATCTCGCTCTCCCACTGTTCAAATTTATCAGTTCCGTAAATCTGACTCAACGCATTAAACAAACCTTCTTTCATAACCCTCTGCCCATTCTGATTTTTGAATGCACTGTATTCTTTGTTAAGAGCCAGAGCTTTCGGGTCGTGGGTTCTTACTTTAAGAACAAAATTTTCATAAGCTTCCTCTAGAACTTTGTCATAGTTTTCAAATGCTTCATAAAACTGTGAATAAGTATAATTTCTGTCCCTATCATTATACTGAACTGCATACTGAGCAAGTTTTTCATCGGAAATCAAATTAGCATATTCATCTGTAGAAAGAGCGTTCAAGTCTATAAATAATTTATTTTTTGCCCATACTGTTGAAGCATACGGGGAAATATCCCGTCTTTTAATCTCACCTAACGGTCCGAGTTGAGTAGAGGTAAAACCATGAAGTTTTTCAAATTCAATTACGTCTTTTGATAAAGCATTGAATGGTGAACCGACTCCCATATCGTTCTTTGATACAGGAAAACAGGTTCCATGCATTATCAAAGAAACATCTTTAATCCCCAGAAAATCATATGCCTGACGAATTGTGTCATGCTTATATTCTAATTTTTCATTGTCTCTTAGTTTTCTCTGAAACACCGGAGAAGTGTTGAGAGCTGGTATTTTCATAATCTGCATATTATATTAAAACCCCTAAATATTTTTTTTGCTATATTTCCGAAATTATTTCTATCGGATAATGACAGCCTATTTCTTCTCTTGATAAGACTGTTATATCACTCAAATAATTCGAAAGCAAGGTAAAAAATAAATGTCTGTATTCCAGAGGTACAATTAATTTAGGAGATTTTATATCATACTGTTTTGATTTTTTAAGAATTTTTGATGCAAGTTTTTCCGCAAAAGCACTGTCTATTCTTACGATGTAATCATCTTCTTCATCTGCATCAGGCCCAAATGTATCAAGAGTTTTTTCACTTATTTCAAATGCCGAAATAACACCTTCTGAATTTATATATTTTTTACAAATCTGTCTGCCAAGAGCAAGTCTTATTCTTTTGATTAAATCTGCTTTTGGAGAGTCAGCCGCATAATCGTTTAATTTTTCAAATATATAGACAATATTTTTAATTGACACATGTTCTCTGATAAGACTTGTCAAAATATATCGTAAATCTGCAACGGAAATAATATCAGGAATAAGATTTTCCACAAGGAAACTATTTACACTCTCAACAACATCAATATATTTTTCAACATCATTGTAATCAAGCAGTTCATCAACATATTTTACAACGGCATGCTCAAGAACAGCCGCAATATATTCAGCTCCTGAAAGACCTTTTTCCCAGAAATCTTTTGTATCTTTTTTATTCAGCCATATAATCTTTTCACCTGTCACAGCATCTATATCATAAACTGAATCTTTAGGCTTTTTATCAAGATGAATTTCATCAGCTAAAAATGCAGAATGCTGCGGATATACCATACCTCTAAAAACTTCAAATCCTCTTATTTTAATACTAAATTCATAAGGATTTAATGTTTCGTCATCTTTAAAAAGAATTTTAGGTATAACATAACCGAGTTCATCAGTAAGTTTCAATCTTGTTTTTACTGTTGCAGCAAGAAGAGACTCTTCTTCACTGTCGCTTTCGGAATCAACATATTCAAGAAGTTCTTCGCTCAAATTTACTGACAATTTTTCTTCATGTAGTCTTGCAAACATTATATCCGGGGACGTAGCTCTGGCCAGACTGGATTTTAATTCATCCAGTTCTTTTAATCCCGCGGAAATCTTATCATTTAGTTTCTTTCTCATAACGGAAGCTGGAGCTTCACCTTCAAGTTCTTTTTTTATTTTTGCAATTTTTTGCTGCTGCATTTTTATTTTAGATTGGATATCCACACAGGTTTCATAAGGTGAAAGTTTTGGAGAAAGCATTTTTTCCATCTGGCTTTTAAATGTAGAGATATTTATTTCATCACCTTCATCCGAATTTCCCTCAGATTTTGCTTCCGACATAAAAATACAGTTAAAAGTATAACCGTCTTCCCCTTCAACTTCATTCATACTGTAAAGTTCCCAGCCGTTCATTGACATTTCATTTAAGAGGTTTTGCAGTTCCTGCACATTTTCGCTGGAACAGGTTCTGATAATATACTGCATTTTGTTGTTTCTAAACATAATTCCACCCCTTATTTTTTGTCATTTTCTATTAATATTTTTAAAGCCTCTATAGCGGTTTTTATAGCCTTATCAGTATCGTGGACTACCGGATTTTCCAAATTTTGCTTTTCCCTTTCCTGATTGGCAACAGTAAGCAATACAGTACCGGTTCTTGCTCTCAAGTAAGAAGACACAATAAACAAAGCTGCTGATTCCATTTCAGAAGCCAAACAGCCCATTCTTTTCCACGCTTCCCATTTATTTAAAAGTTCAGTCGAAACAGGCATTCTTTCCGGACAATGCTGGCCGTAGAAAGAATCTTTACACTGAACAACTCCTGTATGGTATTCATAATGAAGATTTTCAGCGGCAGCAACCAGAGCATTCGTAACAGTAAAATCAGCAACTGCAGGATATTCAATCGGAGCGTATTCTTTGGAAGTTCCCTCCATTCTGACGGCACCGGTTGCAATAACAACATCACCGCCTTTTACATTGAGTTCCATTCCGCCGCAAGTTCCAACCCTAATAAAAGTATCCGCACCTATATTTTTCAATTCTTCCATTGCAATAGAAGCAGAAGGCCCGCCGATACCGGTTGAGGTTACACTTACCTTTTCCCCGTTAAGGTATCCGGTGTAAGTAGTAAATTCTCGTCTGTCAGCAACCATAACCGGATTTTCAAAATATTCAGCAATTTTTTTACAGCGTTTTGGATCCCCGGGAAGAATAACATATCTCCCGACATCACCTTCAGACAGTCCGATATGATACTGTTCGCCATGCTCTGAATAATTCATATCTCAATTATCCTCTATTGTCCGCTTTTCAATTTTTGAATAACTAAATCAGAAATATCAACACCACCGACAAATACAACTCTGAAATCAAGAATTGCGTCCAGTTTCTGTTCAACGAGAACCTGCTTTGCTGCAGCCTGAATTTTATTGAATACTAATTCTTCTTTTTCAGATTTCATTCTCATAAAAGCTTCCTGCTTAGCATTAAATTCACGGGCAGTAGCGTCTTCAAAATTTTGTTTTTTCAAAGGTGTATCAAGAGCCTTGTACTGTTTTTCTTTGTCAACCATATACTGCTGAAGTTCAAGAGCCTTGGCATCAACTTCTTTAACCGCCTGCTGTGCAAGAGGATATGCAGCCTGAACTTTCTGGTAATCAATATAACCGATACCACCGGCAAAAGCCTGACTTGTGAGAGATAATACTGTTGCACAGAACAATGTCATTGCAGCAATCTTAATTTTTTTCATAAATAATATACCTCCATTATTACTAATATACTAAATCACCTACACCAAAAGTAAAGTAACCGTGGTCAGGACCGTTGTCACCCGCATTTGTAAGAGGGAAACCGTAATCGATAGAGAGAGGTCCCATACCAGGAATATAAAGTTTTAAACCGATACCCATTGATACAGCATATCCAGGTCTGTCATACAGAGTATCTGCAATAGTCGGATTGAAAATCTTACCGGCATCAGCCCATACGGTAAACCTGATGTTATTCAGGAAGTTAACCTTTTTAGCAAGTTTTGTTCTGTCAAGGAATGGTATAGGCGTTGCGAATTCGGCAGAACCCATGATAAAGGCATCACCGGTACCGACACCGCTCATCTTGAACCCTCTGATTGTATAAGGACCGCCTAAACGATAAGCCATGACATCAGGCATATTGTCCCCGTGGATTTTTCCGCCACCACGTGCCATAAATGACAGAGATGATTTTTTACCAATCGGAATGTAATGTTTGATTGTACCCGATAATTTACCATGAGTTTTATCAAAGTCAATTAAACCGAGTTCTTCAGAAAATCTAACACTTGCAATGGTACCTTTTCGGGTTACAATTCCTGAATCTCTTGAGTCATAAATCAACGCAGGACTCAAAGACATAAACAAACCGCCGTCTAACTGTTTTGCACGTTCCGATATAGGCACCCCGTATCTTTCAAACATAGATGCAATTTTATTAAAGTCACCCTCTCTAACATCAATATGTTCAACACCAAGCGAGAAGGTCGAAGTAAGGTGTTTGTTTTTTTTCATCCTGTGTGCAACGGTAGCTTCACCGCCGAATCGTCTTTCAATAGCCAGAGGAACCTGATAACTTCCAAAATCTCTAAAGAATAACTTAGCCATCAATGACGTATCCGCATTAAGGAAATGAGGTTCAAAGAAACTCAGTTCAGCCTGCATATTCACGCGTCGTTTAATTGAAGCATCATTAAGAATAACACCTGAACCGACCAAACCGTTCAATGAAACTCTCTGATTTCTTCCGCGGAAGTTATTATCTGCAATACCGACCGAGCCGAACACACCGGTTACAGAATCCAAACCACCACCGACAGAAATATTGGCGGTTCGCTGTTCTTGAACATTGATTGTTACATCATACAAATCAGGGTCTTCCGCTGTCGGTTCAATTTCTCTGGTAACATCTTTAAATGCCTGTGTAGCATAAAGTCTTACCAAATCTTCTTTAATCTGGTTTTCATTATATACACTGCCCGGTTCTGTCATGATATTTCGTGCAATAATAAAATCTTTCGTTTTTTCATTACCGGAAATAGCAATGGAATTAACAACACCCTCTTTAATTTTTATATTAATTGTCCCGTCAGGATCATCCGAAACAGATTCAACTCTGGAGAGAATATAGCCTTTTGAATTATAAATATCTTGAATCTGTGCTATAGCCTGATTAAGCTGGGCAATATTCTGAGGCTTACCTTTCATATCCATTAAGGTATTCAAAATTTCTTCGGTAGAAACCACAGTGTTGCCTTCAATAGTAAAGTCTGTAACCGGAGAATTTTCTTCAAGAATAAGTTTTAAGGTAACGGTTCCGTCAGGATTATTAACAGGCAACGCTCTCATTTTTTCCGTAAAATAACCCATTTGATAAATTGTTCTCAAATCGTTTTGAACTATATTTCTGTCAAACTTATCTCCTTTTTTCAGAGACAACTTTTCTAGAACCGTTTCGGGGCTTATAACATTAAGCCCATGAACTTCAATATCTTTAATAACACGTTCTGCTTTTTCCGGAGTTTCTTCTCCTGCCGCCTGCATCATTTTTTCTGCCGCAGAATCGTCCGAATAGAAGTCATCTGCACAGAACCCTCTCAACGGAAATATTACAGCTATCAGTAAAGGCAGTATTAATTTATAAAGATTATTGTTTTTCAAAAGAACCGGTCCTTACTATTCCCTCTTTAAACTACATTATAGCATAAACTAATGAAAGTAAAAAAATTAATATTTATATACATTTACATATCCAGAATTTTTTTATAAACGGAATTTTTATTAAGATTATACAGTGAAGATAGTATAATCGAAATTTCTTTTGCCTTAAAGCCTTTTGAAATAAGAAGTTTAATTTTATCTTCAATATCAGCAGTATCTTCTTTTTCAATCTGTTTAAATACAAGAACAACGAGTTCTCCTTTTACACCTTTTTCTTTAAAATAAGAAATTACATTACCAACGGAATCCGTAATAATTTCTTCAAAAACTTTTGTTAATTCTCTGCCAACTGCGACTTTAGCTTCAGGGTTATAATTTTTTATAATTTCAAGTGTACTAATTAAACGGTTTGGAGATTCATAAAAAACAGTATCCGAAAACTTATTTTTTTTCAAAATTTCAACAATCTGCGACTCAGTTTTCGGTAAAAAGCCAATAAAGGTAAAGTATTCATCCGTCCGCGGAATTTGCGAAAGAAAAGTCACAACTGCATTAGCACCGGGCAAAGATGTTACACTGAAACCATGCTTTCTTAATTCCTCGACTATTACAGCCCCCGGATCGCAAAATAAAGGAGTGCCGGCATCAGACACAAGAGCCATTCTTTTACCTTCACCAAGAATTTCCAAAATTTTATTTATACGTTCTTTTTCATTAAATTTATGATAAGAAATACACTTGGTTTTTATATTGAAATGATTAAGAAGTTTTTGTGTAACACGTATATCTTCACATGCTATAATGTCAACTGATTTCAAAACTTCTAACGCTCTTAAAGTTATGTCACCGAGATTCCCTATAGGTGTCGGAACTATATAAAAATCATATTCTTTCATAGGTAAATTTTAACACAGATGTGTTGAAAAAAATACTAAGGCAAGCATTCCCAGTATGATTTTGTGCCGTCCCACGGACAGGTACCGGATATGACATAGGAAACACAAATCATGCCCAAAAACATTCGGCAGAAATCTAAAAGCTGAAAGAAACCGTGCTGGATTATCACAGGAACAGCTTGCAGAAAAAATAGGGTTATCATACGGGCAGGTAATAGGAACAATCGAGCGGGGTAAACAAATACATCATTGTCAGTTATTGTTTCAATTATGGATGCTCTTGATTTGGATTTTGAAAAATTATTCGACAGAAAATTAATTAAATAACTTTTCTGTATATGTTTTCATTTTATCAGTAACTTCGTTATAGTTTACAGAAACAGGTGTCGGTTTTGAAGTTTCTATTACATCAAGAAAAACTCTCGCATTCTCAGGCTTTTTGCCGTCAAGAAAATAATCCGAATTTGCGGCATCCATTCTTGCCGGAACTATCAGACCGCTTGCAGTCATTTTTTCTATATTTTCTTTTGAAGAAAGGTATTTTATCAACAAAACAGCTTCTGTCTTATGTTTTGATGCTTTTGCAACAGCCCAGCCGGATGAATCAAGCGGGACTATACTTCCTGCATTGCCTTTCGGAAAAGGTGCAATATCCCAGTTAAAATCCGCTTCCTCTCTGTATTTAGGCACCAGCCATCGTCCGGATATCTGCATAGCAAGCCGTCCTTGCAAAAACATCTGAGCCATTGTTGCACTCGCACTTTCGGATTTTAAAGGTGCAACATGGTATTTTTTTCTTAAATCCGCATAAAATTTCAATCCATTTTGCGATTGTTCACCTGTAATAATACTTGCGGACAAATCATCCGATAAAACACCTCCATCTTCACTCATAAGATAAGGCAGATAAAATAATAAATCCTCCTCAAAACTCACTCCAAATATGTCAGGTCTTTTCGTCAGCAGCCGTGCTGTTTCTAAAAACTCATCAAAAGTCCAGTCTTTATGAGGATAGCTAACCTTCGTATCATCAAAAATATTTTTATTATAAAAAACCACAAGATTTGAAACATCACGTGGAATTGCATACAAAACTCCGTTCCACGTTAGAGAATCCAGAGACTGAGGAAAAAACTCTTTCGTATCAAATCCATATCCGGATAAATTCTCAAGGACTCCGGCATTTGCATAAACCGGCAGATTTAAATTATTCATAAAAATCACATCGGGAGGTGTATTTGAAGCAAAAAGCAAATGAATTTTCTGAAAATAATTCTGCGGAATATGCATAAATTCAATTTTTATATCAGGGTGAAGTTTTTCAAAGTCGTCGAGAATAGGTTTTAAAATATCAATCTCCGACTTTGACCCCCAGCTTGCATACTGCAAAACTACAGTGCCATTATCAGACTTGCTGCATCCGCATAAAGTACAGACACAGCAAGTTAATAAGAAAAATTTTACTATTCTTTTGAAGATATTTTTTCTCTTCACAATTCACTCTTTACTGATTACAGTTCAATCAATACACCCATTTTATCTTGACTAACTTCAACCAGAGATCTGAATCCGTCAGCTTTTACCATGTAAACATTCGGATTATCCTGCCTTACCTGCAAAGGTTTTTCGATATTTGTATCAAATTTTTTCAAAACAAAAATTTCTTCCTTAATTCTTCCGATAAGAGCTGTTTCACCATCAAGATTTACTATATAAAAACCTCTGTCTTTATCAATATTAAATCCTGATTTTACAATTAATCCGTTCAAATATTTATCTTTTTCAGCCTTTGACTGAGAAATCGGGTTGGTAACATTCTTAATTGCAGGTTCAGACTTTTGAATTTTAATTGAAGGTTTTACATTAGCCAGACTTTCTGCAACCTTATTTGAAAGAGATTCTGAAGCCGTTGCCCTGTTTGAAGGTTCATCCAGAGCTAAAAATTCCTCTATCGTAGCCATTGAATAATCCATTGAAGCCGAATTAACCGCAGGAATTTCTTCTTTTGGTTTTGTATTTGTAATTTCAACAGGCTTATTCAAAAACTTACCGCTTTTTGCCATTAAGTCACCAACATTAAGATTTCCGCCGTCAAGAAGCCTTGCCGTTGAATGAAGTTTAGAATAGCCGAGATTAACATGCTGACCTTCAGGGAAAACAGAACCCGTAACTTCTGAACGTTTCTTAGGCAGAGGTTTATTTCTGAAAGACTCTTCAAGAGCAACTTTATCTTCAAAAGCTTTAAATTTCTTAGCCTTAGGGATTGATGCAACACTGTTAATCATGTTATTTGCAATGGTATCTTCTTCTTTATGAACAGTGATATCCTTAAAGTTTTGTTCCAGTTCTCTGAGGATAATATCTTCATTAAGATTAGTTTTTTCCGAATCAGGAGAATTCAGTAATAACTCTTCTAAGCTTACGAGATCAGTGTTTTCATACGATTTGTTGTTTTCCATAATTTTCTGTTCCTGCTTTTTCTTTGCTGCATGTTTTTCAAAATCATTTTGAGCGGCACGCAATTCCTTCATTTCATTTTCTTTTTGTTCGTTCTCTGCTTCAAGCTTATTAATTCTTTCTTCAAGTGCCTGAACAGCCTTATTGACCTCAGCATCCACAACTTTTTTTACCGAGACTTTTTTAGCCTTTTTAACAGGCGGTTTTACTTGTTTTGTATTTTTACCTTTTGCAATTTTTTCTTTTCTCGACCGCGGTGCTGGGTTTGGTACAGGCGGTTCAACAATTTCGATAGGCTCAACAATTTCGATAGGCTGTGCGGATGAAGTTAGCGGCATTTGTACCACATTATCATTTACGACATTTTTATTAACAGGTTTTGCAGTATTTTTCATACGTGCAACAGTTTGTTGAATATTTTGAGCTGTTTCACTTACAAAAGCATAATTATTTGTCTCTGCATTAAGAACAGCTTTTTGCTGCATAGGAACTTCATTATTAACAGCGGATACATACTGCTGGTACTTTTGCTGCCAGCCTATATTATCATCAGTTATAATTCCATTGTAATTTTGCGGTTCTGATGATTTTTCCGCCAGATTATTAATAAAAGATTTTCTCAATGCATTTGAAGCTGTTATTGAACCTTTTATAAACTTAAACAGTAACAAAAGACCGACAACAGGAACCAGCATCATTGCAATATTAAACGGTATATTTGTATGCTTTTTATCTGACGTTACCGGAGGTACCGACTCAACTGGAGTTGTAACTTTTTGCGGTTCTGATGCAGAACCCGCAGCAGTATCAACTTGTGTAGAGATAGGTGCCGATTTCTGCTGCGGAACAGTTTTTACATCTTTTTGAATACTTTGTTTCGTTTGTTCTTTTTTCATAGCTACCGCAATCTGGGCGGTTTTACCAGTTTCAGTCTTTTTATCAACTGCTTTTTTCTCAGCTTTTTTTTGAGCTGTTTCTACTGATTTCTTAACTTCTGCAGTTTTAATTTTATCCGAAGATGCACTCTGAGATTTATCTGTAACTTTAGACTGTACCGGTTTAGGCTGTTCATCCTGCACGTAAGTAGGGGTGAACGTTCTGGTACGTGATTTTGCTATCAAATCTCTATAAGCCTGTTGTTCCGGGGTTACAGGCATACTTTTTTCAAGACGGGTTTTAACACTTATAGGTCTGGTTGTGGTTAAAGTAACTTTTGTATAACCATGCCCTCCGTCATTAACAGATTTAACATCAACATCAGAAACAACATCTTTAATACCTGAGATATCAGGAGCTGCCCCCGAACTTCCAGAAAGATTCGGCATTAATATAACATATGTATTATCAGCCTTTTTAGTAACAGCGACATTATCACCGTAAGGATCAGTTGTATATAACGTAACCTCAACAGACGAATCACTCTGACCTTTCCTGATGTCAAGCTGAGTAAGACTGTTAGCCTCCGCCTGAATAGGAGAGAGCTGCATTAACCCTAATATTAATAATAAACCTAACACTGCTTTAGTGTTTTTTGTATTCATATTAAATCCGTTTAAAAATTTCCCTACACATATATATAATACATTGAGATGAAAAAAATTGCTAGTTTGTTATTTTATGTTAAGATATGTATATGAAAAGCGGTTTCACAGCAATAATAGGACGTCCAAACGTAGGAAAATCAACTCTTTTAAACCAAATTTTGGGTCAAAAGATTGTCATAGCAACAGATAAAGCACAAACTACCCGAAAAAGAATTAAAGGAATTTATACAACCGGAGAAGGTCAAATCGTCTTTATAGACACGCCGGGTGTACATAAACCTCTTAATAAACTGGGGGATTTTCTTCTTGATGAAGCTAAATTTGCAGTTCCTGATGCAGATTTAATCATATTCCTTGTTGACGGTTCTGAACCGGCAGGGAAAGGTGATAAATGGATTGCTCAAAATCTTCTTCAAATTGACATTCCGATAATCATTGCAATGAATAAAGTTGATAAAACTAAAAAAATGGAAAAAATTGAAGAAAATCTTTTGACATACAAAACTTTGTTTGAGAAGAACTATCCTGTTGTAAAAATTTCAGCTAAAACAGGAAGAAACATAGACACTCTTATAAAAAACATCTATAAATACCTTCCTGAAGGCGACCTGCTTTATCCGGAAGATGTCGTAACCGAAGAAACAATGCGTGATGTAACGGAAGAAGTTATACGTGAAAAAATTCTGCTTAATTCTTCTGATGAAATTCCGCACTCCGTTGCGGTAAAAGTTGACAGATATCAGGAAAATGATGACATAGACAGAATCTATGCAACTATATATTGTGAAACAAAAAGCCAAAAAGGAATTTTAATAGGTAAAGGCGGAAATTTTCTCAAAAAAATAGGTACTGAAGCCCGTATAGAACTGGAAAAAATTACAGAAAAAAAAGTTTTTCTTGCTCTTGAAGTCAAAGTTGAAAAAGATTGGCGTAAAAAACAGAATTCTTTAAAAAACTTTGGTTATGAATCTGAAAAATAAAATTTCATGCCCAAAATTCCAGTCATTACATTTTGAATATATACCGGAATATACTTATACCATAAAATGGTGATAAGTTTAGATTATATTGTTTTTTAATGCTGTTCTTAATTCCAAAATATTTTCTATTATAAAGGCTATCCGCGTCTTCTTACAAATTTAATATCATAGCCGAGAACATCTAAAATATCACGAACCTCTTCGTATTTAATAGTTTTTGTTCTCAATTTTCTTGATAAATTATTCATTGTAAGATTACGATTCTTTTTCAACTTAAGAAGTTCGGCAACCCTTGTCATTGTAGTTGCCTCGTAAGCCAATGTAGATTTTAGTTCCTCGTATATGCTCATACCGACATTATATGCAGATTTTCTATGTACGTCTTACCGAAAATATTTATAATGTTTATAATTCATTAATCAACTATATTACTTATTTAGTTAAAGAAATATTTAGCAATCTTAACTAAATAATATTTCAACAAGATTCATTTTACATTCCCGAATACGGCATGACCAAATTGTCGCAAGTTTGCGACTATAACTGCATATAAATTAATAGCAGAGAGAATAACAAATTTAAATAAACCTATATATTAAGCTTATATCCGCCGCCATAAATAGTTTCTATATATTTTTTACCGTTAGAAATTTTTTCTAACTTGGAACGCAGATGTCTTATATGCACCCTGATAGTCTCAATATCATCATCAGGAGCATACCCCCATATATCTTTTAAAAGTCTTGCAGACGAAATCATAGTACCATGATTTTGAAACAGAAGATTAAAAATATCAAACTCAATAGGAGTAAGCTTAGCAGTTTTTTCCCCTATTTTTACACTGTATATTTCAGGCAGAAGTGTAATTTCACCAAGAGTCTGAAGTTCTCTTGTCGTAGCAGACTCCGGAATCTGTCGTGTTCGTTTTAACAAAGCTCTGACCCTAACCTGCAGCTCTTCCATTTCAAAAGGTTTTACAAGGTAATCGTCAACCCCTATATTAAAACCGTTAACCTTGTCATTTAACTGAGAAAGTGCCGTAAGCATCAATATCGGAATATCTTTAGTATTTTCATTTTTTCGTATTCTTTGTGCTACCGTAAATCCGTCAATTTCCGGCATCATAACATCAAGAATCACAAGAGCAGGCAATTCCTGTTTACACAAAGCGAATCCCGTTGTTCCGTCAAATGCCTGTATAACACTATGTCCTGCCAGCTCAAGGTTAACCTTTATAAGTTCGTTTATTGCCGAATCATCATCAACTACCAAAATCTTGCTCATAAAAAAATTTTATATTTAAAATACATTTTTTTAAAGTATGATTTTATCTCGGGTTAATAATTCTTAATAAAAATAATCCGTCTGTATAATACACAATATCTGTATTTCGGACATATTAATACTTAAGATTTTATAAAAAAAAAATTTTTAAGTGTAAATTTTACAAAATTTTTGTTTTTTATTGTAATATGTTATAGCGTAAGCAAATTTTTAGTAGGTAAATATACATAGTATAAAAGGAGGCACATGAATTGGCAATAACATCACCATTTACAGCATTTGAGAACGGAAAAAAAGAAATCCATCTTGGTCAACACGTACTAGCTGAATTTTTTGATTGCGACCCCAACACATTGAATAGTTTAGATAAAGTAGAAAAATACATGGTGGATGCCGCCCTTGAGTGTGGTGCGACTATTGTCCAAAAATGTTTCCATGTGTTTAATCCATACGGTGTTTCCGGTGTTGTTATTATATCGGAAAGCCACCTTGCGATTCATACATGGCCTGAATTGGGTTATGCTGCAGTTGATTTATTTACATGCGGCGATAAATGCGACCCGAAAGTTTCTTATGAATTTTTGAAAAGAAAATTCAATTCTAAAAAAGCAACATTTACAGAATTAAAAAGAGGCATAATTGATGAAGAAACTATGAAAGTTATGGAAAAACCTTTCGAAATTATGCAGCAATCTATAGACTAGTATAATTATTTATAAAAAAAGACCGAAAATTTCTCGGTCTTTTTTTTTGCTTATGTTTAATATAAAATATCGCTGAGGAAAAAAATATGTTACAGGAATTTTTATTTTCTAAGATACACAGAGCAACCGTTACTGATGCAAATCTTAACTACGTTGGTTCAATTACCATAGATGAAACATTGATGAATGCCGCAAAAATTAAAGAGTGGCAAAAAGTTGATATCCTTGATATTAATAACGGTGAAAGATTTCAGACATATGTAATCAAAGGAACACCTGATTCCGGCTGCATTTGCTTAAACGGTGCAGCAGCCAGAAAAGTTCAACCTGGCGACAAAGTTATAATCGTATCTTATGCCAGCATTGACCCCGACAAAATGGACGGTTATAGACCTACAATAGTTATGGTTGACGAAAACAACAAAATTATTAAACATTAAAATTCCATTGATTTTAAAATATTATAAAAGAACTTTACAAGTTTCGGATTTTCATTAAGGGCCTGTGTCAATTCTTTGTGCATTTGTTCGCAGGAAATATCCTCTACGTAATAAAATTCCCAGACTTTAACCCCGAGAACCATGGAAAGCTTCTGGAGTGTTTCTGTTGACGGGGAATATTTTCCCGTCTCAAGGTTACTAAGACTTGGAACCTCTATACCTATCATTTCGGCAAGTTTTTCCTGTGTTATACCTTTATGTTTTCTAATTTGTTGGATTTTTTTCCCGACTAATTTTTTCAGTTCCAATCTTTTTACCTCTTTGTATTAATTATGAATTAATTTTTTGCTAAATTAATCATGCATAGCATTAATTTTTTAATTGACAATTAATGTTAAACAATATAAAATATAAACCGTTACTATAAATTTAAGAGGAATATATAATGTTTAAAATTAAGTCTCTGTTTTTTACTAATATCAAGTTTTTTTCATTAGGTTTTGAAGCCAAGCGGCAATCTGCAACAAGTAACTCTGATATCAACGGAGCAACCTGTGCTTCTTACGCCATATCCGATACATGTCCGTGGGACGGCACAAAATCATACTGGGAATGCTTGCCTTAATCTGTAAGAATCTATTACTTCCGTCAGGATTACAACTAATTATGAGCTTAGTTATATCTCATATAAAAAAGACCGCTCAGGCGGTCTTTTTGCTACCTGTAATTGTTAAATTGCAAAGGATAATCGTATTTTTCTTCGTTTCCCCTAAGCATTTTTATAACAGCCTGCAAATCATCTTTATCCTTGCCGGATACACGCAGCTTGTCACCCTGTATAGAAGTCTGAACTTTAATTTTAGAATCCTTTATATCTGCAGCAATTTTTTTAGCAAGCTCCTGAGTCAAACCTTTTTTAAGATTATAAACCTGTCGTACTCTGCCGCCAAGTGCATTTTCAATTCCTTGAGCATCAAGTATTCTTATACTCAAACCTCTTTTTACAAGTTTAGTCTGCAAAATATCATATATATTTCTCAATTTCATTTCATCTGCAGTCGTTATGGTTATTGACTTATCCGCCTCCAAATCAATTTCGGAGTTGGAATCTTTCAAATCAAAGCGGGAAGCTACATCCCTTTTAACCTGATCGACTGCATTAACGAGCTCTTGCCTGTCAAATTCTGATACAACATCAAAACTGCATTCTTTTGCCATATTAACCCTCTCCTTTCTGCTTTGATTAATATACTAACATAGAAAATGCAGGAAATAAATATTCCCTGCATTTTCTTCAAAACACTTAAGGAGTAACTGCCGTTGACGGAGTTGAAACCGCAGGCGGCGGTGTTGGCGGTGTTGGCGGTGTTGGCGGTGTTGGCGGTGTTGGCGGCGTTGGCGGCTTTTTCTTGAATAAATTTTTAACCCAGTCTGCAGCTTTTGAATATTTTGACGATACCCACTTCGCTATAGGAGCGAATTTAATCATAGCAATACCGCCCATAACAAGAATAGCAATACCGACCTTTTTCAAAAGACTCATATCTTTTGCTTCTTTTTCCTGCATATTCCGATATATGTCCTTATCCGGCGAGGTATGCATTTTTACACCTCCCAGAAGATTTGTATTATACATTCCAAGAGGCATTCCAAATCCGACTAGAGGCATCGGCTGCATGCTGACACTTGCCAAATCCTGATTTGTTATAGGTGTTATAAAATCGTCACCGTACATTCCCATAAATTCTCCTATTAATTAAGCTGCCTTGCTTTCTCTTTCAGTTTTGTCAGCCATGTCAGAATTTTGCATATGTATATCAAGTTCAGGTGCGACAGGCATACAACATAATGAACAGTCACCAAAATCCTGATACAGCAAATCTCCGGCAAATAAATTTTCCCATAACTTCATAATATATATCCCCTTTAATTTCCCGACTATATATATAAAGTTTAAATATTCAAAAAAATTGATTAAATTTTTATTTTTATTAAGAAAAATTAACAAAAAAAAGAACCGTCATTAAAAACGGTTCTTTCAATTTCTTAATTCCAATCTCCGACTTATTACTTTTTCAAAAAGTCAGGAATTTCAATGTTAGTGAAGTTAGAAGAAACTTCAGGCATTGAACTTCTTCTTGTTTGGTTGTTTGATGAGAATGAGCTTGCGAAGAAATCGGAAGCACTCATCTGTTTAATTTCAGGTTTTTTCGCTACTTCAACAGGTTCATTTTTCAATTCAAAACCTGTAGCAATGACAGTAACCTGAATTTCATTTGAAATATTTTCATTAACGGCAGTACCGATAATAACAGTTGCATCATCAAGAACAGCATCATGAATAATATTTGCAGCATCTGTAATTTCGTGAAGTGTCATATCAGGACCACCCGTAATATTAACAATTACACCGGAAGCACCATTGATAGAAGTTTCAAGCAACTGTGAATTGATAGCAATTTCAGCAGCCTTGATAGCTCGACCTTCGCCTGTTGCACGACCAATACCCATAAGTGCTGATCCTGAAGCCTGCATAACATTTTTGACATCTGCAAAGTCAACGTTAATTGTACCCGGAACAGTAATGATATCGGATATACCCTGAACACCTCTTAAGAGGACTTCATCAACGATAATAAATGATTCTGTCAATGAAACCTGTCTGTCAACGACCTGCAACAATTTATCGTTAGGAATAACAATAACCGCATCAACAGCTTCTCTTAATTTTTCCAAGCCTTGAACAGCTTGATTTTGTCTTTTACGACCTTCCCAGGAGAACGGTTTTGTAACTACAGCAATAGTTAAAATTCCGAGTTCTTTGGCAATCTTAGCAACAACAGGAGCTGCACCGGTACCGGTACCGCCGCCCATACCAGCAGTGATAAACACCATATCTGCACCGTCAAGTGCTTCTGTAATTTCCTGCTGGGCTTCTTCAGCAGCTCTTTCGCCGACAGAAGGATCTCCGCCTGCACCTAAACCTGCTGTAGATTTAGCACCCAACTGGATTTTATTCTTGGTCTGGGCAAATTCCAAAACCTGTAAATCTGTATTCATAAGCCAGAATTCAACACCGGACAAACCTGATTTAATCATTCGGTTAACAGCGTTTCCACCGCCGCCGCCTACACCTACGACTTTAATTTTTGTAGGATTAACGGCAGAATGAGGTGTTTGATCCTGAACCGGTGTTTCATCTTTTTTTGCGAAGATATCTGATACGAAATTTTCCACTATTTTTACCTCTTTTATTGAATATTACTTATATTTTGTTTCATTTATTGTACCCGTTAGTGTAACAGGTACCCCCAATAGTATAATAACATACTATTTTAAATAGGAAAAAAGTACAAGAATTTAAGCGGAATTATGAACAAAAATTAATATATTTTTTTATAAAGCACATTGGAGAGTAAATACCGTGTCAAACACCAAAAGATTTATTTTACAAAATTATATTCTGGCAGGAGAAGTTCCCCAGTGAAGTTTGTCATTTAATAAAGAATAGAATCCACCTCTTTCCAAAAGAGCCAGTTTTGCTTTATATTGTGATTTTTGAATCTGAATTTCGTTGCTAAACTCCGAAAATTCCTGTCCGTCAGCATAAAGACAGTACGCAGTTCCGTCATTTATACAAATTGAGATTTTCTCGGATTCCGGAATAACAAGAGGTCTTGCAGTTAATGTATGCGGGCAGATAGGGACTATAACTATAGCCTGCAACCCCGGAACCAGAACCGGACCGCCGGCAGAAAGCCCGTATGCGGTAGAACCCGTAGGAGTTGCAACTATAATACCGTCAGCAAGATAATCACATACCGTTTTTTCATTAATTTTTAATGAAAAACGAGAGGTTCTTCCGCTAACAGAACTCTTTACAACAAAGTCATTCAATGCAGAATACTCACCGCTTGCGAGCATTAACCTGTCTTCCACAATATATTCACCGTTAAGAATTTTTGACACTGCACATTCCAAATCATCAACTCCTGACTGCGAAAGAAACCCGAGACGACCGAGATTAACACCGAAAACAGGCGTCTGATATTTTGCATAAAACCTTGCGGATTTCAAAATTGTTCCATCTCCGCCAATAACAAAAACAAAATCATAACCTGATTTTAAATTATCTATATCAAGAACATCCGCAGATATCCCGTATTCCATAAGCATAGAACATAAAGCCGTACGTGCCTCCCTGGAATGCTCAATATTCGGATTGTAAGCAACTGCATAACGAAAGTTTCTCATAACACGTAAAGAATATCATGTTTTCAATATTTTAACAAGGCAGACAATAATGCCCAAAAATATTATCAATAATCATAAATCTCATCTTTTTAGAGGAGTAAGTTTTATATTAAATAGTTTATTTTAATTATAGGAAAACTGTTTTGTACATTAAAACTCTAATATTTCGTTCCACAAATCATGCCCATAGGCATGCCATTTTTAGCCAATATTAAAATTTGTAAACTAAATTTTAAGTTATGTAAATCGGGCTGAAATCATGTCACTGTCATGGTTTCGGAAAATATTAAGGGGGAGGAATTACACTTAAAATAAAATAGTTGTCCACACTCGGTATAAAGAGTAGAATTAAAATATACTCAATCTAAAGAGTGATTTTCTTGTAGAGGTAAGATTATTTATGTTTGAGACAATAAAGGCAAATCTTTTACGGATACAGGAAGAAATTGCACCTTATAGACCTAATATTATTGCAGTCACAAAATACTTTGACGTAAATGCCATTATTGCGGCTTACGAGGCAGGGTTGAGAGATTTTGGAGAATCAAGAGCTGTTGAGGCTGTTGAAAAAATTAATCAGCTTCCTGATTATGTAAGGGAAAATTCAAAATTTCACTTTATCGGACATCTTCAGGGAAATAAAGTCAAAAAGGTAGTTAAAACATTTGATTATATCCATTCGGTAGATTCTCTAAAACTTGCAGCACACATATCCGTCGAAGCCAAGGCGGAAGGTAAAGTTCAGAAAATCCTTTTACAGCTCAATAATGCACATGAGATTCAAAAATTCGGCTATTCAAAAGAGACATTAATCAAAGAATTTCCGGAAATCTTAAAACTTGAAAATATCAAAGTTGAAGGGTTAATGAATATGGCTCCTCTGGGTGCCGGTGATGATTATATAGAAAGTCTTTTTCTGGATGTTGTTAAAACAAAAGAATTTCTTGAAAAAACATTTAACTGCAGTATGAACGAGTTATCTATGGGGATGAGTCAGGATTATCAAATCGCGGCAAGATGCGGTGCGACAATGCTGAGAATAGGAAGAAAATTATTCAGTTAAGTAACATAAATTAAAAATACGGAGGAAAAACGGTGGCAGTTGTAGCAGATAAGATTAAATCAGTTGTTGATTTTTTGGTTAAAGGTTTTGAACCTAGAGAATCTTTTGATGATTTGGCAGAAGAGATGAATGAAGAAGTTTATGAAGTTCAGGATAACCTTGCGGTTGACCCTGCATATTCTTACCAGCCGAAACAGGATAAATCAAATGATTTGAAAGTTATTAATCATCCTAATTTCAGAGGTTATGAAGTTATGGTTATGGAACCTCGTTCTTTTGATGACGCCGCTCAAATCGTACAACACTTAAAAGACAGAAAAACACTCGTTTTAAACCTTCATTTATTGGATAAAGAACAATCACAAAGAACTATTGATTTTATCTGTGGTGCAGCTCATGCATTGAACGGTAAACCGCAAAAAGTAGGAGATCTGGTTTTCGTATTTACACCGAGCAATGTTACTTTATCGGTTGATATGAGACCTAATCAGAACAAATTTAACGACTCATTGTGGGGGGCTCCTCTGCAATAGGTCTATTCGGGAGAGAAGAAGAGAGATAGTTAATATATTTATAAAGACGGCATTGCCGTCTTTTTTTTAACTACCCCGCACACTACCTTCTCCCGCAAAAGGAAAGGTGGATTTATTCTTTATCATTCTATACGATTGCAAGAAAGACGGTCATCATATAAAAACTCTCCGGCTCATTGTACCACCTGCGTTATAAAGGAAGGCACATATATTAGTCCACTTTGGCAAAGTAGAAGAGGGATTTCATTTCTAAAGCCGGTACTAGCATTACAATATAACAAAAGTGCCGCTTTATAAAGCTGCACTTTTGATTATACACTTAATTTTCGTACTTATGCGGAGAATACTCACGTCCGCCAAGTTCTTTATCAAGATGATAAAGAATTGATTTGTCCGAACCGAACATTTTAAGTTTCTTTATAACTTCATAAACAGTAGCTTCTTCTTCAACCTGCTCTGCAATGTACCAGTCAATAAAATTTCTGGTTGCAAGATCACATTCGTCTTCACTCATTGATGCTACAGAGTCTATACTTGATGTAACAGACTTTTCATGCTCATATATTTTCTCAAAAATTTGTAACGGTTCATGGAAATCCGCATCAGGAATATCAATCTGTTTAAAATCTACATTACCGTTTCTTGCAATAATATAATCAAACAAAATCATTCCGTGATCTACCTCTTCGCGAGCTTGAACCTTTGTCCAATGAGAAAATCCTTTAAGACCAATTTCGTCAAAATAAGCAGACATAGCAAGATACAAATAAGCGGAATAGAATTCTTTATTAATTTGTGCATTCAATATGTCCTCTACTTTTTTATTAATCACTTTCGCCCTCCCATAAACCGTGAATATTGCAATACTCAAGTGCTTTTGCTTTATCCATAACCTCTTTAATAAACATTTTCGGTTCCTGTTGAGGGTATAAATAATGCAATTTCATATCATTTTTGTCTTTTGAAATTGTCTCAATAAACATTATGTAATGTTCATTTTCCATAGGATGCGGAGTTGATCCGACCCTGATTTCGGCACCATCTTCCGTTTTAACAAAAATAGGAACATGTTTTTCGTTTGCGTTTTCATCATTTTTTTTAGGGTTCATAAGGTTCATAGGCTGCCCGCAGCAAACCAGCTCCCCTTCACCCTCCAAAATAACCTGAACAATATTTCCGCAAACTTCACATTTATACAGTTGTAATCGTTCTGTCATACGGTTTCTCCTTTACAAGTCCAGAATATAAACAAAACATAATGAAAACATTGTGCTGTCAGGCTAATATTATAGAGTAACATTTCTTAACAAACGGGTTAAAAAAAGAGATTACATGCGTTACAATATGTGTATGAGGGTCAGTAGTGTTTTAGGATTAAACGGAGCTGTTCACACTCCAAAACCAAGTGGTGAACATGTTTTGAGTGAATTTGCATATTTGCCGAAACAAACTCATCAGCATGCAATATTTACGCCGAATAATTTCAAAAAATTACTAGTTGGACTTGGTGCTATCGCAGTTGCAATTACGCTGTCCAGAATTAAGGCTCCAATCAGCAAGCAACCGTTGGACTTAATAAATATTTTATGTTAGTATAAATTTAAGCCGTGTTCCACGGGGAATTGCAATCCCTTGACCCGAAGTTAATGCGGGGTGCAGAGCCTGTTGTGAGGGTTCTTCGGGGGATATTGATAATTGTATTGCCGTTGACGTTTAAATTTATGGCGGCGTAAGCTGTCGAACCGTGTCAGGATGGAAACATAGCAGCACTAAGACAATCCTTGCGGGTGTCATACTTTTAAAAAGAGACAATGCCGTTAAAGATATTATCCGAAAAATTCGATAGACAGAGACACGGCCTTTTATACAGCCAGAGATTTCAGATATTCTGCATTATTTTTAAGTGTATTATCCGTAGCAACTATTGAATATACAGGCTTTGTTGAAAATATATAATTTGCAGCATTATAAATATCATCAACGGTTATGGAATCTATCATATCAATAATCTGATTTTCTCTTGTTAAGCCGTAAGGAGTATCAAGAGAGTATGCAAGGGTATGACATTTTCCTGCTCCGCTTGAATTTTGTGACAGAAGTGCCGATTTTAATGATAATTTTGCACTTTCAAGTTCTTGCTGTGATATTTTTTCTGTTTTTAGCTTTTCTACATGCTTTTTAAAGCCTTCTATGGATTTTTGAACATTATCATAACTTATTTCGCCGGTATCTTTGTTTTCCGTTGTGGTTCCGATTGAAAGAATAAGAGCTTTAGAGTTATGAGAGTTATCAAGATAAGAATGAACCGAATATGCAAGGTGCTGTTTTTCACGTAAGTCACTAAACAGTCTTGAAGAAGGCCCGCCGCCGAGTATAGTATTCAATAACTCCATAGCCACAGTATCTTTAATATTACCGTTTACTTTAAATTTATAAGCCATTAAGATATCTGCCTGATTTTTGTTATGCGTATCCGTCAAAACTTTTGCAGCTTCTACGGGTTTGTAATCATCATAAAGTTTTGAATTAAAATCTTTCACCTGCGGACATCTGCCTATTTCGGACATAACAGTATTCATAAGTGCAGGATTTTGTCTCAATGGTGCTGAGATTACAAATGAACCTTTTGCCTGCGACATAATTTGAGTGTATAAATCTTTGACATCGTCAAGAGTTACACTATCAATATTATCAAGAATCTCTTTATTTGAAATTCCTGCAAGGTGTCCTTTATAGATTTCTGCATCAAGTTTATCAGACGGCCTTTTTTCAGCACGAATAATATCATCTTTTATGTAGGTTTTAACTTCCTCAAGCACATCATTATCAAATCTCGGGTTATACAAAACTTCTTTTGCACTCGTCAAGGCATTAGGGATATCGTTACAATCTGAGGAGGCCGCACAGTCAATAAAATTTTCGCCTACACTAAAAGTTATACCAATATCGTTTTTATTCATATCATCCGTAAATTGTTCTTCCTGACGGAATTTTGAACCCTGATTTAAAAGCTCGTTCAAAACAAAAGCTGTTGCCGGATTTTGAGGAGTAACCGGTTTTTCGGTTTTAAAAGACATTATAAATGAGGAATTTCTTGTACGGGTATTGTTGGTTACGAGTTTAAAATTATTAGGCATTTTAAACTCGCCGACCTCATTCATATTTATTGCTGTCTTGTGTTTTGAACCTGTGAAAGCCACCGACTTATGGTTGGCTGAAATAGTTTCTGCAGTTGCAGTATCAGGGTGAACAACCGTAATTGCGGTTTTATTAAGATTAAAATATTTTCTTGCTGTATTAACAATATCTTGCGGGGTGATTTGTGCAATAATTTTTTCGAAGTCTGTGATTGAGGCTAAATTATCTTCAAGTATTGCTTTGCCGACCATTTCATTAACAGCACCGGAATATTCAAAACTTCCGGAAAAATAGTTGAGAAGTTTTTTCTTAACCATATTCATCTCATCCGGTGTCGGAAGATAGTTTGAACGTCTTGCTATTTCTTTATAGACCGCTTTTAAGAATTTTTCGCTGTTTTCTTCATGCATATCGGCATTAATAATAATAGCCCGTTTGGCAGAAGGTTTTGTGCCCATTTTTTCACAACTTGTAAAAAGTGACGTGTTAAGTGGTTTCAAATCTTTGTTCAATTCTGTGGAGTTGTCCATAAGAACAAACAGAGCATCTGTCAAAATTCTATCTCTAGTATTATTGTTTTCAGGCCCTGTAAATCCCATTGCAACAATAGCAGATGTTGCTTTGTCGGAAATCAAATCCTTTCGGACTGTTTGTTTAAGTTCCTTAACCTGTTCATTATATTGGGCCTGTGACGGAGTTTTTGTCGAAGTAAAATATCTTGAAATAAGATTTATTGTCTCATCCGGATTAACTTCACCTGTCACAACAGTTACCATATTTGCAGGATAATAATTTCTGTTAAAATAATCTTCAACATCTTTTTTAGTCAGATTTGTAATATTATTTGTAGAACCGGCAATTAAATCAGGCGACGCCGATTGATAACCGAATAAATCACGCAGAGTTTGATTTAAAGCTATATTTTCCGGATAAGAAGTAATCATGTTGATTTCGGAATTTACAATTCCTTTTTCTTTTTCCAGCATATCAACAGCAAAACGCGGAGTTTGAATCATTGAAGCATGGATTTTTATCTTCTTTTCTAAATCTCCATCGTTCAACAGATGAGAACCAATAAAATAATTTGTTTCAGCAAATGCTGTTGAAGCATTGGTCACTGCACCCATCTTATCAGTAGTTGCAAAAAATTCCCCTGCCTCAAGCCCTTCAGATCCGTTAAAAAGATTATGCTCAATATAGTGACTGATACCCCGGATATTATCAAATTCATTCAATGAACCTGTGTTAACATAGGTTTCCACATAAGTTTTGACGCCATCTTTCGGTATAATAACAACTCTCTGGCCGTTTGCAAGTTTATACATATGTGCTCTGGTATCATAAGGCAGGTTCAATTCCCCGATCTTTGTATAAGCCATCGGCACTTTTACGGAATAATCCTTTGTGACATCAGGTAATGAGGAAACGGAATTAGATTGAGTATTTCCTTGAAATACCGCTGTTTTTTCGTTGTTTCTGTTATTATCACTTTTTATTGTCTGAATTTGAATCGGATTTACTTTCAGCATGAACTTTCTACCTGTTTTCCCTATGTTAATATAAAAACAAAAAACAGGAAAAAATTGCCGAAATATTAAAAACCACTTTACATTATAATGATATTTCCAACCCTATTCTTTACTATTAAAAAATAAAGGAATTAAATAAAATTATCAAACTCGTACAAAAAAAAGACCTCTTTTTTTGGATTATCAGAGGTCAAGGTTGGTTATTTTGGTTATGTTATAGTATTGTTATGGTATTTATATTTTGGTAGTGTTAGCTTAATCTTTTTTCATTTTTATTAATTCCCCTAAATATTTTGTTTTGCCATTTAAGGTTAAAACATTTACAAAACTTTACACATTTGTTCAATTCTCAAGCTATCATATTAATTATGGAAGATATTCTTTTGAAAATCAGAAAGTTTGTTCTTTCAAAAATTCTCGGGAGGAAGTATTACAGAACAGGCAAGTGTAATGCCTGCGGCAAGTGCTGCACAAAAATTTACGTCAAGCATTACAAACATGTTATTCAGGACGAAGAAGAATTTAAAAAATTACAATTTCTGCACAGATTTTATACATATTTGAAAGTTATAGATAAAGATGAGACCGGCCTTGTCTTTGAATGTACAAATCTGGATCCTGAGACTCACAAATGTAAAATTCACAAAAAACGTCCTGGAATTTGCCGCCGATATCCTCAGGAAGAACTTTTTTCAATGGGCGGGGCTTTGTCTGATGATTGCGGGTATAAAATGGTTCCGATAGAAAGTTTTGCTGAAGTATTTGCAAAAACGAAAAAGAAAAGAAAAAATAGCCCGACTGTCTAATGTATCCTGCCCGATTATCGTTTATTATCCATATAGTCGGATAATAGAAAAGGCGGTAGTATGAAAAAGATTTTGATAATAATGATAATAATGCTGGGAGTAGGCACGGTTTCTCCGGGATTTGCAGTTTGCAGTCTAACCGGAGGGGCCTGCTCCGTACTTGATCAACCAAGTTTAAATGAAAGGTATATTCCGGATAACCTGCAGGAGATGCAAAGGCCTGATGCTTTTGCCAGAGAGTATCAAAAGCCATATTATGATATGCTTATAAATACAGAAACACCTGAAACAGCCGGAATAAATGAAAGTCCTAATTATAACTCAAACTGTCAATTCGGAGTATGTCTGCCTGAAGAAAACGGACCTGCAGCACCGGTTGAATAGCAATTATTCTATAGTGTAAACCTTTTTGTAATAAAGAATAGCACCCATTGCAGTCAAGACGATATTCGGAGTCCAAGCCGCAAAGAATGCAGGAATGGCTCCGGCTTCGCCAAACGAAATTGACAGAGCTCTTATCAGGTAATATGCAAATATAATCAATATACTAAACAGAAAACCTCTGTTATATCTTACCCTCGGCGGAGTAATAGCAAGCGGAACACCGATAAGAACCAGAGCTATTGTAGTAAGAGGCAATGCAAGTTTATCATAAAGTTCAATAACTACAACATTTCGCTGGCGTTCATCAACAGTATTAAGCTTAGTGGAAATAAACTTCAAAAGTTCCATAAAGTTCATCTCTTTTGCAATATTTTTATTAAGTTCTTTTGAAAGATCAAGTCCGAATTTAACATTAGAATCCTCAAAAAGAGTTGTATTTAACACTTTACCTTCTTGTCCCACGGTATAAACTGCACCTTTCCGGAAATCCCATCCGGAAGGTGAAGTTTTACCTTCTTCAGCTTGAAGAACCTGAATGGTCCCTTCTTTTGATGTATCTAAAACCGTGATATTATGCAGGGTTTTATCTTCACAATAGCCGACATAAAACAGTCGTTTAAGCATTCCGTCTTTTGAAAGTTCTTTAAATACAAAATTCTGCTTTCCGTCGGGAATGTTTTTCTGCCCCAGAGCCCACAAAGCCAAATCTTTTGACTGTCTGGACATAACCGGAACAACGCTCTCATTGATTACAAAACTAAATATTGACATTAATATTGCAAAAACAAAAATAGGTTTTGCAATTCTGTTCAAACCAATTCCGCATGCTCTCATTACCGTAATCTCTGATTTCAGGCTCAAACCGTTAAGCGTCATTACAGTTGCAAGCAAGACACCCATAGGGATTGTCATAACAATTACCTGCGGTAGGTTAAGGATAATCATCATTAATGCGACTTTGAAAGGAATACCGAACAGTGAAATCTGTTTAATCAGAGTAATAAATGTATCTGACGCAAAAATAATTGACGAAAATACACAAACCCCCATCAAAAACATTTCGCCTACCTGTTTTAAAATATATTTATCAAGTAAGGTAATACTTTTTATCTTCTGTTTAATTTTTTTCCTTACAGCCATGCCAACATGATAATTTAAACAAATATTTTACGCAAACTAAAAAGTTGAAAAATTAAATAGCTGAACAGTTGCTTAATCAATTAAACAACCGTTCAACCACTCATTTTTAGCCATTAAATTTTATTAACACTTTAAGAACGTCTTTTTCTTTATTCTTCTCAAAAGCTTCAATCGCATCATCAACAGAATAGATTTTTGAAATTAACGGAGAAAAATCAATTCTGTTCTTTTCAAGAAGTCTTAAAGCAGCCCCGAACTGTCCGCAACGGGAACCGAGAACCGTAATTTCATCAATTACGATTGGTGCAAGATTAAGTTCTTTTCCTGTTGCAACAGTACTTTTTAAAACAAGCACTCCGCGTGGTCTGGTAAGAGCCAGCGAAGTTTCAAATCCTGAAACTGAACCGGTTGCTTCAACAACAACATCATACTTTTTCTCAACAGGAAAATCTTGCAGCAAAGAAGTTTTAACCCCTTGAGCTTTTGCGATATCAAGTTTGTTTTGATGTTTGCCAACCAGAGTTACGTCAAAATTCTGAGCGTTAAGAGTTAATGCCGTAATCAATCCGAGTTTTCCATCACCGAGAACTACAACTTTTTCAAAAGGTTTTATATGAAGCTGTTCTGTAATTTCACAAGCAGCGGCCAGCGGTTCAACAAAAACCACCTGCTCATCTGTTACATTATCCGGAACCTCAAATAGGACCTCAAGCGGCATTGTAAAATATTCTGCAAAAACACCATCCTTTTGCCAGATACCTAAAGTGTGACGGTTCGGGCAGTGACGGTATAATTTTTCTGCACACCATGGACATTCCGGATCTTTACAACCATAACTGATTTCTGAAACAACACGTTTGCCCAGCAAAGATTGGTCTTCATCATTAATTTCTTCAACAACTCCGACAGCTTCGTGGCCCAAAATTCCTTTATATCCCATATAACCTTTTGTAATCTCATAATCAGTATTGCAAATACCTGCAAGAGTAACTCTAACAAGAGCTTCACCCTTCTTCGGAACAGGTTTTTCGTAATCAGTTACAAGTTTAAGTTCATTATCAAATACAACAGCTTTCATCATAAACCTCTCTTTCAATGAGATAATTTTATCATGAAAAAATCACCACGGATAATCCTCCGGTATTTCCCAATTATTTAACTGAATTGCCTTTGTACAATATCCGCAGTTTGTACAATTCTTCTTGCAAGCCCAATAACCGCTGCCGAGATGATCTCTCACTCCGTCCCAGTTTTTAATATACGGCTCAATAAAGACTGTACTTTTTCTATTACCATTTACACCGTCTTGAGCCTCTTTGACATACTGAAACTGAAACTTATTTCTCGGATTAATTTCACGTTTACCGTTAGCATAGTATGCAATATCACCACCATCAGAATCAATATTTGTACAAACAAGCCCTCCGTTTGCAATTCTGAAACAAATTACCTCCTGTACGGAAATCAACTCGCCCTCGTCAGAGTTATTAATACCTTCATATTCTACAATGTCAGAATGTTTTATATAAGGGAATAAATATGTATTTAAAAACTCTTTCATTTTACTAAATAAAGCCTTAAATTTCAACTTTGTTTCATTTTACTTAATTCTTCTTTTAAATCCTGAACTTCATATTTTAATCTGTTAAGTTCGCATTTTATAGGATCAGGAATTCTGTTATGCATCAAAACTCCGTTTTCATCCCTTATTTTTCTGCGGACAACCCGTCCAGGAATTCCAACAACAGTTGAATACTCCGGAACATCTTCCACTACAACAGAACCGGCACCGACTCTTACATAATCTCCGAGAGTAATATTCCCGAGCACCTTTGCACCAGCACCGACAATAACACCATGACCAAGCGTAGGATGGCGTTTCCCGTGTTCCTTACCGGTTCCGCCAAGCGTCACCTGCTGGTATATTAATACGTCATCTCCGATTACAGTTGTTGCACCGATAACAACACCCTCTCCATGGTCGATAAAAAATCTTCTGCCGATTTTTGCAGCAGGATGAATTTCTATACCCGTAATAATTCTTGTTATGTATGAAATAATCCGCGGAATCAACGGAATATGCCACTTGTACAATCTGTGGGCAAACCGGTATGCAATAAGTGCATGCAACCCCGGATAACAAAGAAGAATCTCCAATATGTTTTCCGCAGCAGGGTCTTTGTCATAGATTACCTGAATATCCTCTTTTACTTTTGTTATTCCGCGTTTTAAAATTTTAAACATTCTATTTTACCAGTTTAGCAAACTTTCTTTTTCCTGCCTGCAATACTACATCTTCCGTAAAGTTAAGAGTATAAGCCATATCGGTAATTTTTTCGCCGTCAAGTTTTACTCCGCCGCCCTGAATAAGACGTTTAGCTTCACCTTTACTCTGAACAAATTTAAGTTCTACAAGCACATCAAGAATACCTTTTCCATTCATGCCGGAAACTTCTTCAATATCATCAGGAATTCCCTTATTTGATACTATATTTATAAAAGCCTCCTGTCCTCTTTTTGCACCGTCTTCTCCATGGTATTCAGCAGTAATCGTGTACGCAAGTTTCATTTTGATGTCACGAGGATTAACAGAACCATCTGCAATCTGTTTATCTATAGCTTCAAGTTCTTCTTTTGTAGCATCTGTCAGTAAACTGAAATAACGTGAAATCATATGATCAGGAATACTCATCAATTTACCGAACATATCAAATTCGGAATCAGTTAATGATATACAATGTTCAGGATAAGTTTTTGACATTTTAACAACGCCGTCTGTACCTTCCAGTAAAGGCAACAGCATTACAAGCTGCGGATATTTCTTACCGTAAGCAGCCTGAATATCTCTTCCAAGAAGAGTGTTAAATCTCTGATCCGTTCCGCCGAGTTCTATGTCAGAATCAATTTCAACAGAATCATATGCCTGCATTAAAGGATAGAAAAATTCATGGATTGCAATAGGTTTACCTTCTGCGTATCTTTTGGCAAAATCATCACGTGTCATCATCTGAGCAACAGTAACCTGCGAGGCTAGTTTCAATAAATCAATAAAGCTCATTTTATGAAGCCAATCGGCATTATTAGTAACCTCTGCTTTTGATACATCAAGAACTTTCGACATTTGTTCAAAATAAGACTTAGCATTTTCTTCAACCTGTTCTTTTGTTAATGCGGGTCTGGTTTCTGATTTTCCGGAAGGATCACCGACCATTGCAGTTGCTCCTCCTACAATCAAAACTATTTTATGTCCCAAATTCTGAAACTCTCTCAACTTCCGCATAACAACGGTATGACCCAGATGTAAATCCGGACGTGTAGGATCCATACCCAGTTTTACTCTTAACGGAGTATTTGTATCGTGTGAATGCTGCAATTTCACAGCTAGTTCGTCAATTCCGCCCGGTAATACTTCCGCATTTCGTGTTAAATGTTTTGCCTGTTCCAAAAATTCCTGTCTTATCTCAACCATTTTTCTCTCCTTTTAGTATTTTTAATTGTAGCAAAAACAAAATTTCTTTACAAAATAGCAAAAAAATCTTATTTTATGTTTTGATAACAAAAAGCAGCGGAGAAAAATATTATGAAAATATCATTTACCGGTATAAGAAATGCAAGCTATATATACGATTCCGATAAACAAAAGGGTATAAAAGCCTCTTACCTGAATGCTCAACTTAAAGATGACAAATATGGCAATGACCTTACGGAATACAAAAAATTAATCAGTAAACACAGTGCATTTCAAAATCCTTACTACTCAAACTTTATTAATATAGCCAGCATAAATCACAAAGGAACTAATGTAACCGTACTTAACGGAATTATTATTCCTGAACATAATAATTTTCTTCAGTTATTTGAATTTATAGCAAAACTTACAAAAAAAATTTCCGAAATGCCTGAAAAAGATATTATCCATGATGCAGGATATTTAAAAAATGATTATTCCGACTTGGGATTGCTATTAAACAGAAGAGTTTCAACCTCATTACAGCCATATGATAAAGATTGGAAAGAAAAAATTCATAATCCGGCTAGCATAAAAAAATGTGCAGGAAAAATTTTCAAAGGAATAGAAGCAGAAATGTTTGAATATTTTGCATAAGTTATAAAATATAAAAAGGCTGTTTATAAAATAAAACAGCCTTTTCTTTAATCTGTGTTATTGAAGAGAACTTAATTCAGCTCTCAATTCCGAAATTTCAGCCTGAAATTTTTCAATATACGGAACTCCGTCTTCATCATTTCCACCTTCCCGTAAAGCTCTGATGCATTTCAAATCTAAAGCATTGAGTTCTGTTTTTATTTCAGCAATTCTGTTTTCTTTAGCTTTTTGAGCAACCGAGTTTAAATAAGTTTCCGTATTTGATATATCAACCAGAGAACCGTTAGAAATTGTATATTTATCTCTATTTTCTTCAAAGGTTATGACATCTACTCCGGCAAGTTCTTTTGCCTCAGAAGGATATTCCCATGCACGGCTTAAATTATCACCGTATTCATATAAACTGTTATTCTTAATTACATAAAACATTACTCTTCTCCTTTCACAGGTATAAATGACAATCTGCAGTTGCCGCTTGATACTTTGTACGTTGAACCCTTTGCAACAGGCATACACAAAGCGGACCAGCCTATATGCCCCTGTTGATGATAACCTATTGTATAAGATTTATTATCAATATACAGATATTTATACTGGTTCTGCTGAGTTTCAGCAAAAGCAAAGGCATAACCGTTTACTGTTGCGGTGTAGTTTGTATTTACACCTTTTGATACCGTATTTGCATAATCAGGCATTCCCATATTTATTATTGAGAAAATATCATTCTGCTTTAACAGCCCTGTAGGATTTACGACTTTCACGTTTTTAACGGTTTCTTCAGTATTTTCGTAAGTTGCAATTACGATTCCGGCAAATTCCTGCCAGCTTGCTAAATCAGTATCGTAAATATAATTTTTATTTTCAGTAATGTTATACCATATACCGCCTGAATATACAGGAGTAATATTTGAACATTGGAATACCGGTTCAGTACCGATTTCATCTTCGGATACGTAAACACAATTTACCGTAGAATTTTTTGAAGTAGTCAACAGTTCATCTTCTTCCACCGTATATTCAATACTTTTTAAGGTTCCGTCAGAATTTCTTCCGTTAGGAATGAGAACTTTTAAACCTGATTTTACAGTAATAGTATTTCCTGTATATGTGATGATACCATTAGGGGCTTCCACCACACAATTTGATATAAGTGTAGTATTTTCAAGATTAATTCCGGCTCTATCTGAATTAACACCGGAAAGTGTCTCTTCGATTTTTGAATCCGTATATTCTTTATTCTCTGTAATCTGGTTTGCAAGAGCTATAAAATTTGCATTGACTTCCTGAGCTTTTGCTTTTGTACCGGGAATAAACGAATACGGAATGATAGAATTTGTCATATGCTTCCTTCCTATATAAAGCAAACTATGACAAATAAGGCGTATAAAATATTATACAATGAGATTTCAAAAATCGTCAAGTTAACAGAAATATATCACCAAACATATTAATTTAATACAAATAATAACGGGCAATAATCGTTATGATTTATGCCCGTTATAAAATTATTAACTGTTTTTCTTTTGACCGCGTTTCATAACAACTTTTTTGCTGTCTTCTACTTTATCAGCAAGGGCTGCTCTGCGGTTTTTGTCTTCATATGAAATAAATCGTCTTGTTCTTCCGGTTTCGGATTTTCTATCTGCACTTTGCAATCTGTTACCCATTGAAACAGTTGCGGAACCAGATGCTTTAAATCCGCCCCGGTCAGTTGTTTCGTTTAATGCTGTTTTAGCGGCATCCTGAGCCTGTTTTTCCATTGCAAGTTTTGCATTATAACTATTCAGCATATTTTGATTTTCTTCGGATTCTGCATATATTTCATCAACCATTTCAGATTCTAAATCTTTCTCTGTTGCATTTTCGTCAACAAAGACCGGAATTGCTTCTTCATCTATAGAATCATCTTCTTCAACCTCGCCGGTTTCTTCTTCCACCGGTTCTTCTTCTTCGATTGGAGGTTCTTCTTCTGTACTTTCTGCAGAAATTTCGTCCGCTCCGGATTCTGTTACATCATTAGAAATTTCTGCAGCATTATCAGCTGAATTATTTTCAGGGGCAAGAATATTATTGGCATTTGCAACAACAGAACTCAATATTGTAGTTGCAAAATTATTGGAATTATTATTTGCTGCTGCAGCCATAACGGAAGCCACACTTGAAGCAAATCTGTTTTTAAGGAAAATATTATTGAATCCGAAATCAGGTGGATTTTGACTGCTCTGTGCAACAAGGTTATCAACTGTATCACTGATTGAATCAATTAATGATGATGACGGCTGCAGTGTTTTCAGTATATCATTTATGCGGAATACCGAATCTCCGGATACGGCCTTGACTGTCTGACTTACATTTTGAGCCAGTCTTAACTGTGACGGAGAAGTTTCTTCCGGTGAAATCTTGTCTGTATTCAATGTAATATTATTCAAACCGCTTTCTTCATTCTTTTCAACTTCATCAGATAGGATCTCATAAGTATTTACATTATTTGTAAGAGTTGTTTGTGCAGAATCTGAAACTCCGTTCAAGTTTTCGATTGTTTCTGCATTTGCATTGTTCCGTGCAATTCTTACATTTATATCTGCAGTATTTTCAGATTCATTATCCGTATCAAATTTCTCTGCTGCTCCGGAAACTGCAGAATTCAATACCACTACAGGTTCATTTGTTTCGTCAGGGGATTCCGGAACTGCAGAAGAATTAATATCCTCAGCCTGAGTATTTTTATTTTCATCAACCTGCACTGCTGTGTTTACTGCAGACTCTGTCAGTACAGTATTAGTATTTTCAGGTACGACATCAGGCTGATTAACAGGGGAGGCTTCTTGTCCGGACGCAGTTTCCGCAGCATTTTCAACAGTATTATTTTGAGCCTCTTGTGATTGTGCCTGAATTGCAACAAGTATATCTGCCTGTAAAGGCTCAAGACTTTGTGAAGCATCTGCAAGTCTTGAATTCAGAGTTTGGGCGTACTCTTTTGCAAATTTTGAAATTATCATACTCTTTATGCTTGCTCCGCTTAATGGTTTTTTCTCAGCTGTACTCTGTAAAGCTTCTCCGCGGTCAATCAAATCCCTTCCGAGAGATTCACCGGCTTTACCGTATAATGCATCATAAGTTTTTTCTTTCTTAAAGTGCAATAAAACTGACTCATGACGTAAAGCTTTAGTATCACCCATTTCTTCTCTTGCATAAGCTTTACCAGCTTCAATAGCCTGCGATGCATAAACTTGAGAAGACTCAGTGAGTTTGTTAAAGTTTTCCAGACCGGAATTATATGCGTTCAAGATATCAAGTCTGCCCTGTAAAGTGGTCATATATTCACCGCTTTCGACATTCGTAAACGAATCCAGTTCGGAGAATTTCGCAATATCGGAAGATGACAATTCCTGTCCGCTGCGTGCTTTTTGTGCAATTCTTTCCAAATCTTTTGTCTTTTTCTTTAATTCTAAGGTTAACTTGATATCGGTAGAGAATTTTGTATCTTTTATTTCTTTTATCTGTTGAGCAAGAGCATCAAGTTCGTTTTGGGAATTGTTTATTTCAGCCTGACGTGTATCACAGCCTGTAATATACTCGGAAATTAATGCCCGTTGGGCATCTTCAGGCGACATAGTTTCTGTAGCATCTGCTCCTTCGGCAGTATCGGAAACCTCTGAAGTTTCACCGGCGGCTGTAGTATCAGAAACGCCTTCCGTTTCTGCAGACGGCTTGATTGTAACAACTTCACCCTTGCCGGCAGCCGGAACTGTTGTTCGGGTTTCAGAAGGTAGAACTGCACGGTTACCGTCTTCATCAACCGGTGTCGGCTCTGTTTCATCCTGAGTCTGTTCGGAAGTTGTTTTACGTAATGAAACACCATTTTCTGCCCTGTTATTTACCTCGTCAACTATAGGATTTGCAAAGGTTACATTTGCAGCAGCGGTTTCATTTTCTTCTCCGGTTTCTGCGGTTTCTTCTTCCTGATTAAGTTCTACATCGATAAATCCTTCAATTTCTTCTTCGTTTTGTGTTTCGTCTGTTTCTTCTTCTTCGTTGAGAACAATTCTGCTTTCTGCAGCAACATTATATGTTTCGGATTCATCAACAAGCCGTTTTGCTTCCTGAACCGTATCTGAAACCTGTTCCGCAATGAAATTATTTTCAGAAGTGTCAGTTTGAGCAGCTACGTTATCGGTATTCAGGTTAATACCTTCAAGTGCAGCAGAAAAACCTACGTTGCCGCTCATTGCCTCTGCATGCATTGAATCAGATATGCCGAAATTACCGGCTTCTTTTTTGTCAGCTAAATATCCGCGTTTCTTGGAACCTTCAACATCAACCATGCGGACACTTGAATCTAAAAGTTCCGTATTGATTTGGTCATTAATATCAATTAACAGATTAATGTTTTCCATTTCTGCCATTATTTCATCAATATCAGCACTAAGATTTTCCAAATCATGCTCAAACTGATTATTTGTAATCCCGCTTAATGTTTTTGAGATTTCTTCATATCTTTTTCTTTCCGTTTCTGAAAGTGTACCTGCTTTTGCTTTTTCATCAAGAATTTTCCACTCGTCCATCAAATTGGAAGTTTCCTGAAGGGTGTCGTTTTGTTCTTGGGTTAAATCTTCCTGTTTATCAACAGCGTCTTGAATTTCCGGTTCAATTTCACCTGTCTTATCTTCAATCAAATCACGTTGGGCTTCTGCCTGAGAACTGTATGCCTGCGAACGTTTTTGAACGGCAGCGGCACTTTCCGTGTTTGTTTTATTTTCAAGATTTGAAACAGCGTTCTGATCTTCACTTCCTTCGGATTCAATCTGATAACCTGAAGTATCGGCATCCTGTTCACCGTGAGCCCATGCAAGAACATCCTCCGGAATTTCAACTCCGCCGGCTTCCATTTCGAGAATTTCTTCATAAGAATATTGTCCCCACAGAGGATCTTCCGGACGGCTTTTGTCAGTATATGAATGAACGGTATCTCTGTGAATTCGCATGCTATTATTGCCTCTTATACAATAGGCATAGGCATAAAGCTGATCATCCGTAAAGTTTGCGAATTTGGCAAGTTCTTTATAGCGGTCTCTGTCACCGGAAGTTAATGTATTATCATTATTTTGAATTCTTTGTTTAAGGCTTTCATACTCGCTTCTTTCATCAGCAGTAAGCCTTAAATTTTCAACTATTGTCTCTGTCAAAGAGTCAGTTTCTTTTAGCCCCTTTTCAATAGCATAATAAATGAGTTGATCATCAGGAAACTTATCATAAAAAGGATCCTGTCTTAATTCTTCCATCATTTCACTAATATCAAAGTCATAATAGGATTCTCTTAAATATAATCCGTGGCTTACTTTATTCTTTATTATCTCGGTACTGCTGTACTCAAACATTTTCAACCCTTTCGATTATGCATACGAATACTATTCCGCATAGTATTTAACGGCATTTTAGGAGCAAAACTTTAATAAATGTTTGTAAAGACTTATAATACAAAACTAAAAAAGCTCTCACTGTAAGGATTTCCTGACAATGGGAGCTTTAATGATTCTTTACAATAATTTATATAATTACATATGTTTTTCAATATTAGAAATAATTGATGATTTAGGCATTAATCCTACCAGTCTTTCAACGGCTTTTCCATCCTTGAATACCAGCAGGCTCGGCAAACCGCTTATTGCATAATCTTTTGCGGTTTTAAGGTTTTCATCTGTATTAAGTTTAACAAATTTAACTTTGCCTGCAAATTCGTTTGCAATTTCATCCAATATTGGTCCGAGTTTTCTGCAAGGTCCACACCAAGGAGCCCAAAAATCAACAACTACAGGAGTTGAAGACTGCAGAACTTCCTGTTCAAAACTTGAATCATTAATATCCAATGAATTTGACATGTTTTCTCCTTTTTTCTTATTTACAAACGGTATTTTATCACAGAAAATTTTTTTATGCTATTATCTTAATAGAGATAAACAGGATAGGAAAATGGCACGGAAAAAGATTATTGAAATTGTCCTTGATACAGAAACTACAGGACTTGATTACACTAAAGAAAAAATGGTCGAATTTGCAGCAGTCAGGCTTGAAAACGGTAAAATTAAAGATGAATTTCAAACGCTCATAAATCCTGAACAGCATATCAGAAAATCCAGTATGGCAATACATGGAATTACCGAAGAAATGGTTGCGGATGCTCCGACAGAAGCTGAAGCTATGCCAAAAATTCTTGAATTTATAGGGGATTATCCGATAGTTGCCCACAATGCCATTTTCGATTATTCATTTATTAATGAAGCATCAAAACGCACAACCGGTAAAGAAATTCAGAATGCAAGAATTGATTCCCAGCAAATGTTTAAGGAAGTCTATCCTGACTTGGAATCCCATGGTCTTGAAGCTCTGACAAATAAATTTAATGTAGAATTAAACAACCATCACAGGGCCATGGCAGACACAATGGGACTTGCACTTGCATATCCCAAATTAAAAAAATTATATCTTCAAAAATATGACTGGGAACAAAAACAGTTAGAAAATGTTGAATACCTTTTTGAAAGATATTTGAGGATACAGCAAACAGTTACAACATTACAATCTGAATTGCAGGATTTAAAATCCGTATTTAAACTCTATTTTGAACAGGGCGGCACACCTATAGTTGCCCAGACAGGAGAAACACTTGTTTATAATTCAAAACAGAGTTTCTGCTATGACTTACATCAAATTAAAGATGTTCTGGAAGAAGTCGGAGCATTTGACAAAGCAGTAAAACTGAATACAGGTTTTGTGGACAGACTGGTTTGCGGCTACAGACTTGATGAAGACAAACGGGAATTGATAAAGGATGCCCGTCAGGAAATTACCGAAACAAGAAATATTCAAATTATAAAAGCAGGAAAATAAATTATGTTGAAAAAAATAGCAAGTTTTTTTAAAGAACCGCCTGTAAAAGAGACAATTAAGGATGAAGAACAGGTAAAAGAAATGTATTCTCATTGGCGATTGAGAATATTTTATGCGTGTTTTATCGGTTATACAGTATTTTATCTTTGTAAAAAAAATATAGCAGTAGCACTGCCCGGATTATCTGCCGAGTATGGATATTCAAATACCGAACTTGGACTTTTAGGAAGTTCTTTATACCTTACATACGGTATAGGAAAATTCGTAAACGGCGTAATTGCAGACGGCTCGGACGTAAGAAAATTTCTGCCTACGGCATTGATATTGACAGCACTTGCTAATATATGTTTTGCTTTGTCTGCAGTATTTATTACACCGGGTCATGTTTCATTCTTCGGTTTGCCGTCAACAACTATTTTACTATGGTTATTTGTATTTTTCTGGGGAGCAAGCGGGTGGTTTCAATCTGCAGGATTTCCGGCTGTTGCCAAAAGCTTAACTTACTGGTACTCAAATTCGGAAAGAGGTACGAAATGGTCGCTATGGTCTTGTTCTCATCAGGTCGGGACATTCTTAAGCGTTCTCGTTTCCGGATTTCTTGTTGCTCAGTGGGGCTGGAAAATGGCATTCTTTGTGCCTGGAACGCTTGCTATACTGGTTGCCATTTGGCTGTTCAACAGATTAAGAGACAGACCGCAGGCACTCGGTCTGCCGGATATTGAAACATATAATAATGAACCTTCAGCTAAAAATTCTGAATGTGTTGAAGAAGATAATCGTTCTTATATAGAAATCTTCAAACAAAATATTCTTTATAACAAAACAATTTGGCTTCTTGCGATTGCTTATATATTTGTTTACATAATCAGATTTGGGGCAGAAGACTGGATGATAAAATATCTAAATGAGGCAAAAGCAAACTCTTTAGAACTTGCGGCAATAAAATTAAGTTCTTTTCCGCTTATCGGTATTGCAGGAACTATTTGTGCAGGAGTTATTTCAGATAAGATTTTCAAAGGACAAAGAGCCCCTGTTAACTTAATTTATCTTGCAGGTGTTGCTATTTGTATTATTCTATTGAAATTTAATACCATAAGTAAGATTGATTTTGTTCTTATAGGACTTTTGGGTGCATTTACTTACGGCCCTCAGATGATGATAGGCGGATTATGTGCGGTAGAAAGCAGCTCAAAAAAAGTTGCCTCGGCGGCAACCGGATTTACCGGGACTTTTGGCTACATAGGAGCTGTCCTTTCTTCAACAGGCACAGGATTTATGGTTGATAAATTCGGTTGGAACGGTGCTATAATATTCTGGGTATTTTCTGCAATAATATGTATCGGAATATGCACCATTCTTATGCTTGATGAAAAAAAGAAAAAACAGGATGTAAAGTAGAACTTACTGCGGAATCGTAAACCAGAAAGTACTACCGCAGTTTAATCTGGACTTAAACCCTATTTCACCGCCGTGTGCTTCAACTATTTTTTTACACAAAGCAAGCCCGACGCCGGAGCCTTGCTGCCGTTTTAAATGGTTTTGATTAACCTGAGAAAAGAAATTGAATATTTTGTCGCTGTCTTTTTTTCTTATTCCGTCGCCCGTGTCTTTAATTTCAAAAACAAATTCTCTCTTTTCGTTGATATATGATACAATCGTAATTTTCCCGTTAAGTTTGTTAAATTTCACAGCATTTGAAATCAAATTAAAAATTAACTGCTTGAATCTTCTTAAGTCTGCATTTATCTCTACATCCATTAATGTATATGAAAAATGCAGGTTTTTAGAATTAACAATTTCCTGAAAACTGTAAGAGATATCTTCTATAATTTCTTTCGGGCGGAAGACTTCTTTGTCCAGTTCCATTTGAGAAAATTGCGAACGTGCCATATCAAGAATATCTTGAATTAAACTCAATAGAAACTTTGCACTCTTGGAAATGTTATCAATGTATTTATAATTTTCATGCCCCGCAAGCTCATTTTTTAAAATATCAGAAAAACCGATTATAGAATTTAGCGGAGTTTTGTATTCATGAGAAATACTTGCCAGAAACTGGATTTTTTCTTTATCTTGCTTTTTAAGTTCTTCATTAAGAGTTATTATCTCAAGCCTTGAATTAAAAACCTCAACAATCATTTCTGCCAGATTTTTATTCTTATAATTAAAATCATTTCGCTTTCCGACAACAGCAAAATAACCGTACAGTGAATCTTTTATAATAACAGGTTCTATTATTACACGCTCTTTTGATAATTTATAAAAATAATCAAGTGTATCTTCGGTTTCATAATTATTGGAAAACAAATCTTCCCCCAGCTGGAATATATTATCAATAAGTTCTTTTACATTCTTTGGCACATTTTCCTGCTGCTGATAGTAAATTTTCTTTACCGATACGGAATTATTTTCACTGCAAGGAAGATATACCCAGCAGGCATAAGCTTTTGTATATTTTAATAACTCAACCGAAATTTCATTGCATACTTCTTTAACCGAGTTAAAGGTATTAATTTTCTTCATAAACTTATGAAGAAATTTTTCATATGGCATGTTCATTGTATAATTATAATATGAACAAAAATTCCGGCACAAAAAAATTATTTGTAATATCCGGTTCGTCAGGAGTTGGTAAAGGCACTGTTTTGAAAGGATTTCTCGAAAAACATCCGGATTTTATGCTATCTATCTCCTGCACAACGAGAAAACCCCGCACAGGAGAAGTTGACGGAGTAAATTATTTTTTCCTCACACCTGAAGAATTTCAAGACTGCATTGATAATAATAAATTTCTTGAATGGGCTGAATTTGCAGGAAACCGCTACGGAACTAAAAAGAAGTACATACAACAATGTCTTGCAGAAGGGAAAGATATAATCCTTGAAATAGATACTCAGGGTGCATTGCAGGTAAAAAAACAAATGCCGGAAGCAGTATTAATCTTCATAAGCCCGCCTTCCATTGAAACTCTTGAAAACAGGTTAAGAGGCCGCCATACTGAGGATGAAGCTACAATTCAAAAAAGGTTGAACGAAGTTAAAATTGAACTTGAACGTGCCGAAAATTTTGACTATAAAGTTGTGAACGATGATTTGCAAACAGCAATATCAGGACTGGAAAAAATTATCAGCGGAGAACAGGAAAAATGCTGAGCGGTAAAAATATTTTAATCGGCATATCCGGCGGAATAGCAGCATACAAAATCTGTGAACTTATAAGAATGTTTAAACGCCAAAATGCAAATGTAAGAGTAATCTGTACACCTAATGCGTTGAATTTTGTAACTAAATTAACCCTTCAAAACCTGAGTCAAAATGAAGTCGGGATTCAGGAATTTGATGTTGCAGATTTCAAACCGGAACACATTTCTTATGCTGATGAGGCTGATATTATGATAATCGCTCCTGCAACCGCAAATACAATCTCCAAAATAGCTGCCGGAATTTGTGATAACCTTTTAACCTCAATCGTTTGTGCGTTTAAAAAGCCGGTAATCATAGCACCTGCTATGAATTGCAATATGTGGGACAACCCTGTAATTCAGGAAAACTTGAAAAAATTATCAACTCTCGGCTACAAAATTCTTGAACCTGAAAGCGGATTTTTGGCCTGCGGGTATGAAGGTAAAGGGCGTCTTTGTTCATTAGAAAAAATATTGGAGGAAGCCGCTGCAATTCTGAACAGCACTGGCACTAAAAAAAAATATGTGATAACTGCAGGCGGTACAGTAGAAGATATTGATCCTGTCAGATATATTTCAAATTATTCATCAGGAAAAATGGGCATTGCTCTTGCAGATGAGGCCTTTTTTCAGGGAAATGATGTCGTTTTGATTTCGACGGTTGATGTAAAAAGACCCTACAAAGTCATAAAAGTAAAATCCGCTCAGGATATGCAAAATGCAGTTAATGAAGAATTTGAAACTGCAGATTGTATTATTATGGCTGCTGCAGTTGCAGATTACAGGGTTAAAAATAAATCTGAACAGAAAATGAAAAAGACTTCAGACAGCGAAATAACTCTTACACTTGTAAAAAATCCCGACATCCTAAAAAGTTTATGTGAAAGAAAAAAAGAAGAGATGCTGAAACAAGTTCAGCATGACAGAATAATAGTAGGCTTCTGTGCTGAGAGTGAAAATCTGCTGGAAAATGCCAGGGAAAAAATTCAAAAAAAAGGCTGTGATTTCTTAATTGCAAACGATATCTCAAGAAAAGATATCGGATTTTCAAGTGACTACAACGAAGTCACTATTCTGGATAAAACCGGCGGAATAAAAAAGCTTGAACGGGCATCAAAAAACGAAATTGCAAGAGAAATTTTGAAGGAAATTAATGAATAAATACGAAATAGTTAAAAGACTTGAAGAGTTTGCACCGCCTGAGCTGGCAGAAGATTGGGATTGTTCCGGCTGGATTGCAGAAACAAACAAGAAGGAAATTCATAAAATTATGCTCTGTCTTACTGTCACGGAAGATATAATAAGACAGGCAAAAGCTCAAAATTGCGATATGATAATATCTCATCATCCCTTATTTTTTGTTCCGACAGAATGGAAAAATATTGATATCTACTCGGCACATACCAACCTTGACCGCACAAACGGTGGTACAACAGATACTTTAATAAAAACTCTGGGGCTTGATGTATCACAAACCGGAGACTTTTTACGTTATGTCGAGAAAACTTTGATGCTAGAAGAATTAAAGAAACTCCTTTTGAAAATCTCGCCAAATCTGCGGTATGTGAATAATAAAAAAGTAAAAACATTAAATAAAATCGCCTTCTGTGCGGGAAGCGGCTCTGAATTTATTGAAGAAGCCCTTTCAAACGGAGCTGATGCACTTGTAACCGGAGATGTAAAATTCCATACTGCACTTGAAAGTCCTATGATCATTTTTGATATCGGCCACTTTGAAAGCGAAATCCTTGTCCTGCAAGTTTTTGAAAAACTTTTAGCTGATGTGGAAACAATCAGAGCCGATGAAAAAAGTCCGTTTATATACTAATAACTGACTTTATACGGATAATCATCCGGAATTTTCCAGCCGTTTAACTGAATAACAAGTGTACACCACTTTCCGTCGCCCGTACCGTTTTTACAATTTCTGACAGCAGTTTCAGTACGACCGTCCCAGGAATACTTAAAAGGCTCAAAGCCTCGGTTGTAATGATATTTCCAAACGGGGTCTTGTGCATTAACCGGCATATACAAGAAATAAAATTTGCATTGACCGTATCCTGATTGCGGACACTTTTCAGGATTACCTACAAAAAATACAACTCCACGGGAAGAGTTCACCATATCGTCGTTTCCAAACTGAAAAGCACTCCCGTCGCTTAAATAATATCTTATTGTACCTGACGTGTTTACTTGTTTTTTTATGACAATAAATTTTGAAAAATATTAATGATTTTTTTAAAGAAATGGAATAAATTATTGACAATTACTGTTTATCAGATAGAATAATAAATGTGGCTGTATTGGGACGTCGCCAAGTGGTAAGGCAGCGGGTTTTGGTCCCGCCATTCGGAGGTTCGAATCCTTCCGTCCCAGCCATTTAACAGAGGTCAGAATATTTTTCTGACCTCTGTTTTTATATTAAAATTCTTATTTCTAATTAAGCATATTTATATGTTCTAATTAGCAAAATTAATTGGTAATATTAATGCTCAACATTTCCGTTATCATCCAGAGGAACCCAACCATCTTTATTCTCTCTCAAGTCAATAACTTTATCAACGTTAGTTCCGTCCAACATACTTTTGCCCATAAGGAAGATTCTGTCCATCATATCACCCAAAATTTTCCCGACCAGACTATCACCACTAACAGTAACCTGGTCATTACCTCCATCCTTTAAATCAATATCATCGACAATGGAATTGTCAATATTGTAAAAATCCTTTTCGTCAGTACCTTTAATACTACGCAATTCCAAATCCTGTATTGTAGTCGTAAATCCATTACGGAATATAGACGGTTCTTTATATGCCCGAGGGTTTTCATTTATACGTTTAAGCTGAGTATCACTTATTTCAAATATACCATAGTCAGTATATATCGTGTATATAGTATTGGGCTGAATTCCATAAGCTTCATAACCTTCGTTCTCTTTTCTTGAAGAAACGCCTTTAAATCCCTCGATTTTAATACCATGAAAATTTGTAATTTGTGGTTCACTCATTCTAATATCCTCCATTATTGTAAAAATTGTTTTTATAATTTAATAAAGGATATCTGTATATAAAAATTGCCCCATCCCACACCACCATATTGTATTATAGAGGCATTATAACAGGGTTTAAGACATTTATAATTTACCTTTACATTTTGTAACATTTCATTATTTGTGTACTTTTGTTTCGAAATTCAAGAGAGATTTTGTATTGGGATTTATAATACAATAAATAGCTGCCACAACAATTCTATAAAACAGTCACAATTTCAATGCAGTGATTAATGTTTCAGAATGACATGATAAAAATCCCCCTTCTATTCCCCCTTTAGAAAAAGGGGGCCTGGGTTTTACCGCCCTTTTTTATTATATTCGCCCCTCTCCAGTAGGCCAAGGGAATACTTTGCGTCATTACGGACTTAACCCGCAATCGCAGCTACCATGTCCTTCAGAAAGTATTTAAAATTAATGGCAATTTTTTCTATGTTTTGGTTTTATTGAAATATGCAAAATAACAATGTCTCTTTTACATCAAAAATTCAATTTGTACCGTGGAAAACATTCAGCAAAATGCAAAAGAAAAACGAAATTTTATACTTCCACGACACTCCAAATATTTTAAAAGCCGATGAATTTTATTCAATGGATATAAGAACCTGCACCGGAGGCGGACTAACCAAACCGTCAACACAAGAGGCAGAAGGCTTTCACTTCTGGGATGATCGGGTAACAAACAAAAAAGCTAATGATAATGTCATTTCTTTAATCCGATTTGTCAAAAATCCCGAAAGAGGAATTATTCTTGGCGGCAAACGACTTGACGAAAACCCGCTTTCAATACCTTTATTTAATAAATTCAAACAACTTATATCAGAACGGGTAAACAATAATCTTACCGTATTCGGCATCCATAAACATGAATACGGGCAAACACATTACCACTATGACACGAAAAACGATACCTGGACAATTTGTTCAGAATACATGAAAAGAGGCAACGGTCCGCAAAGAGCCGTAAACAGTCTCGGAACTCTCCGAAATGCCTTTGAAGAAATTTCTATAGCACCCGGAGACAGACTATTTATCGGAAACAAAGAAATTCTCCCGAAAGATGCTCCTGATATTTTCAAATAAGGCAGGCAACATTATATTAATGCCCCTGCCATGTTATATACCGGTAATTTTATGGAATTATCAGCATAGCTCTGCATCACCCAGACCGAATTGTTCTAAGGACTCTGTTTTAGCCTGTACACAGATAAATTGAAAATGTCCGTCGCCAATATTCTCAATAGTTCTTGAAGCAGCAGGTAAAACCTTAACTGCAGAACCCTCCTTAACCTTTACAGGTTCACCGTCAATCGTAATAATTCCTTCACCCTTCAATACAATATAAACTTCTTCATTCTGCTTATGTTTATGATTGAACGGAACCTTAAAGCCTTTTGGAACAGTGTTAACGGAAATTTCACAGCCTGTAAGCTCCAATACATCATGCAAAAAAGCTTTTCCGTTTTCCAGATTAATAATTTCATCAATTTTTCCGAGTTCTGTTGTTTTGTAATTTGTCATAATTTCCTCCTTTTAGTTTGATATCTAACTATTTATCTAAAAATTTTTGGGTTATAGCATTTTTTTAAGAAGTTTATCCAGAGTTTCTGCTTCCTCATCTGTCAAATTTTTATAAAGTAAGTTGTTTAATTTATCCGAAATGTTTTCAAACAAAGGTTTAAACTCATTTCCCTTTTCTGTCAGTACTATATAAGTAATTCTGCTATCTTCATCAGATTTTTCTCTTTTGACAAACCCTAATTTTTCCAGTTTGTCAACAAGCACAGTAACCGTCGGCTTTGTACGATGAATTTTATCCGCAATATCTTTCATTGTTGATTTTTCGTATTTAAACAAAACCGCCAGAATATCTCCGTGGCTTGGAACAAGTTCCTCAATACCATTTGCCTTTAACTGTTCAAGAACAAAACGGTTACCCTTTTCTTTTATTTTCGATATTAATGAAAGAGCCTGTTTCATATATTTAATTATAGTTAGATATCTAACTATTGTCAAGCTGACTGGCCTGCTTTCTTGACATTTCTTAACAAATATGATTAAATTGGTATCAAATATAGAACAATAAACGGCAGCTGCGAGGGAGTTTAAAAGATGAAAGGTATTTGGCCAGAACAATATATGCATAACCCTGATATGAATAAACCCATTGAACAAATATGGGATGATATTGACGGGTACAGTTTTGAAGAACTTTACGAACAAGAAAATAAATGGGGCTCTTTAAGTCTTCTTGTACCGTTTCCACCTATGAATTACAAGGGTAAATTTATTAAAGGTATATGTTTTTCACAAGGTACAAGACTACTTATGGAACAATATCCCGATATGAAAAAACTTTTCCATGTTTGTGCAAACTCAATGTTTGCTTCCATTCCGTGGTCACATAATGCCGATATGTTTTTCACATGTTATAAAAATGAAGCAAGAGAAAAGTATTATAAAAACAAATATCCGGAAACAAAAAATATTCCGTTTCTACCTTTACAGGATGCAGATTTTCTTAACGAATACGTAATAGCTCCTACAGAAAACAAAGAAAAGACGATTGATGTAATCTGTGTTTCAACGGCATTTCCTGTTAAAAATCTGCCTGTAATTGCTAAAGCTTTAAAGATTTACGAAGAAAAATACGGAAGAATTTTAAAAGTCACTTATGCAATAGGGAATAATTCCGCAAAAAAACTTGAAGACGGTACTCTTGATTACTCGGGAGTTATAGACTATGCAAAAGGACCGCTGAGAGAAGTCGATGCAATTTTAGGCGATACGAAAAAATATATTGACTTTATTCCATACATAAAATATTATGATTTGCCAAAATATTATACAGCTGCAAAATGCGGCGTTTTAGGCTCACTGATTGAAGGTAAAAACCGATTCTTAAGCGAATGCAGAAGTTGTGACTGCCCTGTAATTGTATTTAAAGATTTTAATAAATATACAAGAGGAGATTATCCGGTATTTTTCGGAAACAGCGGGGAGTATGTTCCTGAATTTTCTGCAGAATCTCTTGCAGACACAATTCATAAAGTAATTACACACCCTGAAAATTATGAGGCCAGAAAAAATTATCTGAAATACAACGGCAGAACAAATTTTGTAAATATAATGGTTGATTCGCTTCCATACTACAGAGAAAACATTCCGGACTATGAACCTGGCAGAATCCACGAAAACTTATGGGTGGATTTAGCCTGTCAGGATAATTATCAGGTAGGATTCCGTGACTTTTTATACGGTAAGAAAATACCGTTATCTCATGTTGTCGGAATAAATGATATCAAAAAACTATTGAGTGCCTATTACAATAAATTCGGCCTTGACTGGAAAGATTAAAAAAGTATTCACAAAATCAATAAAAAATAAGTGGAATCCTGAATAGTTCCACTTATTTTTCATTATAACCAAAAATTAAGACCATTCAGAAATTTCTTTTTTACTTGGCTCCCAGAAACATCTTTCAAACTCACCCGGTTTGCAATACCTGCAAAACGGAACAGGTTTAACCATCGCATTTAGAACAGATTCCCAGGAATCAGCTTTATAAATATCAACATAATCAAATTCACTGATTTCAAGATTTGTACCAAAATATTTATTAAAATGTTCTATATGTGCAAGAGTACAACAGGTATAAAGCTTACCCTTTTTCAGGGTTGCACAATTTTTTATGGCACAACGTCTGAACGAATTAACCCAATACTGCTTACCCTCCAAATCAAGTTTATATTTTGTCCACAATTTTCTGTTCTGCTCATCTTTAGCAACTGAAGTATAACCGAGAAAAACACCATGTTCTCTAGCCTTAGCTTCTGCAGATTTGTAATCAATATTCAATGTATAATCAGAAACCCACAACTGAATATTATAACGTTTACAAGCTTTCCAGAATCTTTCATCCTGTTGAGGCAGCAAAATTCCGTTAGTAATGACCACAAGTTTTGTATTAGGAAAGAGATTTCTTGCAATCGGGAAAAAATCGACTATTTCCGGATGCAATAAAGGTTCCCCTCCAAGAAGAAACATTTCGCCTACGTCACCTTTTGATAATTCTGAAAGTCTTGTTAAATCCCTTTCAAAATCATCAATATCCAGAAAGAATTTTTCTGCAAGAGGTGAAAAATGAGTACAACCTTTGCAATTAAGATTACAGTGATCTGTTAAATGAATATCTACTTTTTGTAACATAATATTAAGTATATAAAATCCTGATAACGCTGTCAATCAAAACAAGACTTGAAATCTCCTGCAAATGGATGAAATTATTTCATTGATTTCAAAATTGTTTTGGTTTTAGGTTTTTGAGCATTAGAATTTTTAGTATTTTTGCCGATATTCATCCAATCAAACATATACTGCAAACCTAATTGGAAACCAATACCTGTTCTGCCGCCATTTCTTATAGTAATTTGTATATAAGAATTCAAACGGTCTTTCCATGTTTTGGTAGCACCGATACCATACTGCAGATAGCCATGACGCATATTAAGATTAGGTAAATCCACATTACCTGCCTGCCCTCCTACCTGCTCGTTAATATTAAACATATACTGGATTGTACCGTATAAACTCCAGGTTTCTCGTGCATAAATAAGATTTAAGCCAGGAGCAACATTTATACCGTTAAGAAGACCGGAATTCATTCCCATAACACCGTAATCAGTACCCCAGCTTTGTTTGCCAAAAATATTATACGAAATAAATGCAGTTGGCTGAATAGTAAAGTGTTTAGTTGCGTGAAGGTTATAGGCCAGTTTAGCAGCTGTACCCGCAAACCAGTTACCGTTATTTTCGTTAAATCCGGCTACATTCATTTCATTATTATAACCGCCGGCATAAGCCATCATGGAACCAATAAAGTCATTTTTCATGAATGTTCCCATGAAACCGCCCTGACCACCATTTTGATACATATTTACATGGTTAAAATTCTGGTTACTGCCGTTATATGCAATAAATGCAGTCGGGAGGAACTTCCAACCGTCTTTCAAATCTACCACAGGGAAATCAGCACCAACGATTGCTCCATAAGCATTATTACCAACATTAAGCCCCTGTGACATTGATAAAGTTTCAAAGTTTACATAAGACTTAAACCACAGTCCGCCATCTTCTTTTTTATACTGGTAAGGTGCAAACATAGGTTCAACCGAAGCATATTTGTTGGCTGTTTTATCGCTGTCAATAAATCTTTCACTATGCAGTATAACATGGTTCAGAATGATATCATCGATTGCAAGCTGATTATTATACATAGCAAGGGTTGCAGCCTGTCCGCGGAATACCTGTGGATTATAGCTGACAAGATTTGCGGTATAAAGGCCGGAACCTTGAGAAAAGAGTTTGTAATTACCGATAGGCGTGAATATGGCTTTATCTGTAGCCATAAAATCCACATTTTCAATAGAATCGGCATCAAATATCTGGAATTTAATTTCTCTATCAACAGGAGCTCCGCCGATAAAATTAAAATCTGCAACATTTAAAATACCGCTTGAATCAGATTTTAAATTGTCGATTATAAAAGTATCACCAACTTTATGTCTTGCATCAAGGTCAACTGTTACATTATTTAAGTCATTAATAACAGAGTTTGTAATTAATGCTTCATCCAGAACACCGTTCATAACCTGCAATGCGGAATTATTTTCCATGTTTAAGTTATCTACGGTAAATTCATAAGTATCAGGCCCCAGATATAAGCTCGAATTATTTTTGATAGCGACATCACCGCCGATAATATAACTGTCTGCATCCGTAATATATATGTGAGAATCATTATCAAAAGTTGAAGAACCGCTTACCTGCTGCAAACCACCGCCGGCTCCGGTTGCATTTGTTACACCATCTGTTGTAAGAACACCATCAAAGATGTGAATCATACCGTTCCATTTATCGTTGGTAGCTGAATCAAGATTCAATACAGCATTATTATTGACATTAACCAGAGCTCCGCTCTGTATATCAACTGCAACCGCCTGTTCAATGGCACTAGGAATTTGAATATTCAAAACGGACCCGCTGTTAAGATTAAGATTACCGCTGTCTGCGTCGAGAATCCCTGTTTCATCAGGATCTGTTACGGCATAGTTGAGCGTTCCTCCGTTCAGATGGATTGTACCTTCATCCTCCCATATATCGTCATTCCCGATTTCCAGAATTCCGCCCTTAACTTCTGTAGTTACTCCGTCGCCTATATTTGTTTGAACATCATGTGCTATAAAACTGTCTTTATCTGCTAGTTCAAGATATCCTCCGGTAAATTCAAGTGAACCTCCTGAAGCCTGAAGTTTTCCGTTAGGATTATCCGCTGAAGTTACATTATCAACTTTTAAAGTACCAGACGTCATAACAATATCGCCGTCCCATTCGTCCAATTCATCATTCAGAATAAGACTTCCGCCGTTAATATATGTTGTAGTTCCTTCATTGACAATAGCCGTTACTTCTTCTGAAATTGAACTCCCTTGATTTAAAACAAGACTGCCTGAGCCGAGTGTAACTTCTCCGCCCTCTGCCACAAGTGTACCGTTATTACGGTTAAAACCATCAATATTAAGAGTTCCGTTTGTTACTTTAACGGTTCCGTTCCAGATATCATTAGTACTTGTATCTGTTGCACCGGAATTAAGATTTACAATAACATCCTCTCCATCAAGAGTTAATGAAGAACCTCCGCTGATACCTGTTGCCGCGTCTTTTGCAATACTGCCTGAAGTCAGGGTTATATCTGAATTAATAGCCCCGGTACTACCCTGAGCATCCTGCCCTATATTAAAATTACCGTCATTAACGGTTAAATTACCACTCCACGCTTCTTCAGTAGCCCAGTTTAATGTACCGTTATTAATTGTGTTAGTTGAGCCTTCTCCAAAAAATTTATCGGTAACTGTAGTCACTGAATTTATGCCATTCTGTGTAAATGAACCTGTATAAGCGGAATTGTTCCCGTTAAGAGCCAGCAAACCTTCATTAGTAATATTGCCGCTGCCGCTAATATTGCCGTTTACAATATTTGAGCTATCTGTATCAAATTCCCATGTACCATTACCATTATTGGTAATATCTGTACCAAAAGTGTTTGAACCCTGAACAAGAGCATTACCGGCGTTATATATATCATTCTGCCCGGCCTGACCGGATGTACCCTTCAAGGTAACATTTGCCAGATTCAACTGACCTGCAGCATTATAAATGGCCCCGCCCTGAGTTGCAATATTGTTTGTAAATATACTATCCGTAACGGTAATCGTTCCGCCGTTATTATAAATAGCTCCGCCAAGCCCTGTGGCTTCATTATTTTTTAAAATAACATTGTCCACATTTACTTCTGCCAGTGTACTATTATTTTCAATAACTGCCCCATTGGCTGATGTAGAACCGTCCTCACTTACGTTACTACCATCTTTGTAAGCGTTCTGAATAGTCAAATCTTTAATATTCAATTCAGTATCAACACCTGCTGCAATATTAAAGAAACTACCATTAGTATAATCAACAGTTTCACCACCGGTTGAGGCAACAATTTCTCCGGAAAGTACGCTATCTGCAGCATTTTCATTTCTTCCGGTTACATTAAAAACACCTTCTGCGGTTGCACTCAGAGATTTGTCAATATGATATTCACCGGTATTTCCGACAGAAAACTGGAAGAATCTTCCGCCTGCGGTTTTATTCATATCGTACAGAGTACTGTTATCAGTCATCCCGGTTGTTTCAAGGAAAATACTCTTTAAATCATCTGTAATACCGACACTGTATTCATATGATGTCGTAGCACCTATAAGCTGAACATTGCCGGAAGATGTATCTGAATCAAATTGAGCATTACCATCTAATACATCTTTTTTTGTATCATATCTCTGGCTGCCGGTTTCTTTGCCGCCTATAAAAATATTTCCTATTTGAAATTCTGCCGTATTTCCGCCATCATTACCGACATAAAGTGTATCAGTCTTCATATGCCCCTGAGCAGCAGTAGAACCTTCATCTACAAACTCGGCATTAATGTCAATTTTTACCACGCCGTCTGTTTCAAGGTTTGAAAAAGAATAATCTTTTAAAGCTCCATCTGCACTCAAATCCAAATCAGAATTCTGCAAGACATAAGTTGTACCGCCCGTAAAGTTTGTTACATCCCCTAAAATTACATCACTGTTATTAAATACAACTCTATTGGCATTTCCATTGTCCACAGCACCTGCGAGAGTATAATCACCGTTGTTAAAAGTTGCGGTTGCACCGGCTGCACCATCTATAAAATTAACAACACTTTCTGAAATAGCACTGTTAGGATTAACTCCTGTAGATGTGTGATTTAACTGTGTATTACTTGCGAGATAAACATTTTCGTAATCTACAGAGCCAGATGTAATATTTAGGCTACCTGCATTAACATATTTATTACCGCCAAAAACTTTACCGGTTTCATCAACTGTTGCAGATGGTGATGTAGCAGCTCCTTGAATAGCATTCTGAATAAAATCACCTGTAAAGTCAGAAGCATCACCGTCAATAACAAGAGTTCCTTCATTTGTTACCGTGCCTGCTCCGCTTAATATGCCGCCATAGGTTACATTTCCTTGTGTTGTAAGGTTTTCTATATTTGTTCCGTCAATATTCAGATCTGTAGTTGTATTGGAATTATTCAGTACTAAATCAAGCCCTGAATTTGTACCATTGTTAACTGCACCTATGATTGAATTTGCATCACTATTATTGAGGATTTCGACAACAGAATTTGAGGTTTTAAAAGTAGAACCGTCCGCAAGAAATGAATTCGCATTAAAAATAACTTTACCATCGGTAATATTATTGTTTTTAAACAGAGAACCTCCGGACTCAACTGTTGTTTTTCCGCCTGTTTGAATAAAGTTTGCAAGTCCGCTGTTATCACCGTTCACAGAAAGATTTATATTATCAGCCTTAAAAGTACCGTCACCTTTAAGGTTGCCATTTACAGCCATATTAATATTTGAGTAAAGAATACCACTCTGATTAATTGTAATATCAGCATCACTACCAAAGAAAGAATCGGAAGAAGCTCCCTGTGCGGAATCAAAAGCTAGAGTTCCCGCATCTACAGTCACATTTCCGACAAACTCAGTATTGTCTCCCGTCATGTATAAGGTGCCGTCACCTTGTTTTATAAAAGTACCGCTGCCTGAACTATTAGGCTGAGAACCCAGTCCTGATAAGCTTTGAGCAAGTACCCCCCCCCCGGTGGCGTTTGCAATATCAAATATCAGAGTAGCTCCGCCATGTACTTTAGTACTGTTTGCATTATAATATTTGTCATTTGCATCATCGGCAATATATTTCAAAATACCTTCCGCAACAGATACCTGACCTGAAAAATCGGAAAAATCTCCGTTTATAGTCATTGTATTGGAACCTGACTTGATTATCTCAGCATTTGTAACACCATCAGCAAGTGTTACGTTATTTTCAGTCATAGTAAAATCTAAACCGATTTTATACTCAACAGAACCATAGTTTTCCGTCACTTTAATAATTGCATTTTCAAGCGAAGGAGCTGTTTGACTTGCGAAAGTCAATTTTCCGTAACCTTCAATATTTACACTACCCGTATAATCAGCACTGTTGTTATCTGCAACAACAAGATTCCCGCCATATTTTATATTAATAGCAGCAGTATTATCGTCGGAAGCAAGTCCGCTGTTTATCGTAACATTGCCCTGCTGTACATTCATAGTACTGTTTTGGGCAAAATAAATATCATTAGCTGAACCGTTTGCCGTATTACCGGTAAATGTTGAATCACTGATATTAATAACGGCATTTGCGGCATTATAGATAGCTCCGCCCTGTGCAGTTCCGCCCGTGGCAGTAACAGAGTTATTTGAAAAAGTCGTACCGCTTATATTAGCAGTACCGGAGTTGTACAATGCCCCGCCCTGAGCAGTGAGAGTAAGATTATTAGATGTTCCTTGAGCAATAGCACTATTATCGGTAAAAGACGACTCATTTGAAATTGTTAGATTACCGCTGTTATACAATGCTCCGCCGAGAACAGTTGCATTTGCTTCTGTAACACCGCTGTTCCCCTCTGCATTAATATTTGCAGTAGCAGTTGTGGTATTAAATGAGGTATTTGAAATATTCATCTGATTTGTATTATATACAGCACCACCAAGAATTTCCGAAGTCAAAATATGGTCTCTGGCAACAGATGAACTTTCAGAACTAGCAGTTGAAGTAACACTGTTATAGGAAAACGATGAATCTGATATTTGGGAGTTACTGTTATTATTAACAAGACCGCCATGTATCTGCATCGTAACATCACGCCCCAAACGTTCTCCGCTTATACCAACGGTATTATTTGTAAAGTTTGTCTGATTAAAATTTAAACTTCCTGCAGTTTTTTCCGAATGAGCAATCGCCCCCTCCAACAGCCAACTTATATCATTTAGAGTCCCTGAATCTTGAGAATATGCATATTGTAAATTATCAAATGTTACATTATTGAAAGTGAGACTAGCACCGCCGGTTGTCTCAAATCCACTGTGGTCATTAGAATATAAAGTCCCATAAACCCGATTACCGCCGCCGTTTACTACAATATTTACGGAATTCCTAATCGTAGGGAGTATGTTATCACGTATAGAAGGAAACTCGTAATAATTTTGTTTTAACTCAATATCATTCAATATATTCAGTGTATTATCACTGCTATAATTAGCATCTGATAATCCTGAACCGCTAGTTATATCTTCCGCAACGGACGGCAAACCAAAACTCAAACCACCTACCAACAACGACATTATAATTGCATACTTTAAAAATCTTGACTCTTTCTTCATCACTCATTCCCTATTTTATTTAATATTTTATTTTTTAATTTTTTAACAACTTGACACTTGATATGTCAAAATTATCACAGAAAATTTTCTATGTAAATACTCCGTATAAGCTACAAGTCAAAAAATATATATAATTATCGATTATATAAGTGATTCATACAACTTAAATTTATTATCAAAGTATCATTACTATATTGACAAAAACTATAAATCGTTTTTATGTTTAATAATCTTACCTCCCCCTGATAAACAATAGGGGCAGCAACTGTTTATATAATAAAGGTATTGACCGTTATTTCATAGTTCTGTTATTTCAATTCTCTGTCAATATAACCCTGAAGTGAATTCAAAAATTGTGCGTATTCTTCTTTTGGAAGTTTATCGAGTGGCAGCATACGTGCACCGAATCTGTCAGGTTTTTGCAAGTTACCGTTTGCATCCAGCTCGTAATCAAATCGAATATCATTTATTGTTATTCCCGGAGAATTAAATGCGACATCTTTGAGTTTCCCGTTTGCATCCATAGTTACATATAAATGAGCAACCGTTTTACCAAATCTGTTATCTCCTTCTTTCTTCGTAATATGCAAAGCATTGGCAGATATTCCGAGATACCCTTTTTCTATAAATACACCGTTATCCGGATTTTTCAGTAAATCTGTCCAGTAACTTATTCCTGCTTTACCATGTTCTGCATACAAATCATCATGTACATCTTCTCTGTGCTTGCTTTTATATACGCTTTTTTCACTATATGAAGCATTTTTATCAGGCGGTAATAATATTTTCTCAAGTCGTGCTGTTGTCCTTTTTACCTGCTCTTCAGGCGAAAGTTTTTGTTGTGCCGACGTTTTTTCTGCAGCTCTGGAGCCGGCTGCCACAGGTAAATAAATAATATCGTTCACCTTGATATTATTTGCTGATTCAAGTGTTTCTTTGTTATTTAGTTTTGCAATCGAATACATCATCTCGGAAATTTCCTGATTTGTGGCATTCTTTTTATTAAGCTGCTTTTTGGCAATATTCCACAAATTGTCGCCCTTACGTATTTTATAAGCAACCTTTTCTCCGGATGCATTAGCTTTACGATACATAGTACTGTAATATGATTGATCTGTCGAACTTGATTCTACCGATAAAAACATAGTTTTCCTCCTAAATTTCCCCTTTTACCGTGTTATAAATTTATAAAAACATGGCGTATGTAAAAATTGCCTTATTATTAAAATTTTTAAACTTTATCTTTTCCGGCAATGTAATATTTGCCTTTTCCTTTTATAACTACCTCGAACACCATTTAATTTTAACGCTTACAATAAATTTTTATGAAAGGAGAATTATGAGTTTTAACGCACTTAAAGAAAAAGGAATATCAATAGAAAAACAATTAAGAACATGGCACGATATCGTAAAAAGGCCGTTTAACAGAGTGGAAGTTGATTGTTATACCAGAACAAGACAAATTCTTATGAACGGAATTGAAGTCGAAGCCTGGAATTTTAAACATCATTTTGCAAGAACCTCTGATGATATTGAATTAAATAAAATTATTGCAAATGTAAGACGCATAGAAGATATGCAGCAAACTACAGTCAACTGGCTGACTCCTTCATGCCAGAGCGTTCTGGATACGACACTCGGATATGAACAGGTTGCCGTTGATTTAACGGCCTGGCTTGCACAAAACGAACCTGATGAATATGTTAAAGAAACATTTAATTTCGGACTTCTTGAAGATTTTGACCATCTTTACAGATACAGCCAATGGGCTTATATGATAGAGGGAAACAATCCTGATGATATCTTGCACGGACAGACTGATGTCGTTATCGGAAGACCTACCCAGAACCATCACAACGATAACGCAATCAGATTAAGAAAACATTACGATAAAAATACTGCATCCCCGCAGACTAAAGTTAATATACTTACTCTGGTTTCAGGTGAACAGCAGACTCATAATTTTTACGCAGAACACGGCTTCATGTATGGAAATGATGATTTGAGAAGAACTTATGCAGAAATTTGCGATGTTGAGGAAGAACATGTTTCTATGTATGAATCTCTGATTGACCCGACAGAAACAATGCTGGAAAAACTTCTTCTACACGAGTTTACGGAAGTTTGCACTTACTATAACTGTTACAAAGATGAGGTTGATACAAGAATCAAACAGGTTTGGGAAGAATTTACAGCAATGGAAATCGGTCATCTGCAAACTGCAGCAGAATTAATTAAAAAATACGAAAAACGTGATCCGGAAGAAATTATAGGAACTGATATCGTGATGCCGTGCCACTTCGAAAGCCAGAAAGAATATGTCACAAACATTCTGGAAAATGAAATTGACAAACGTCTTGACGGTACATCCGATATGAATTACACAACCATTGATAAACTGCCTGAAAACTGGCAAAGTTATGAAGTTCAAAAATCTGTTGGAAAAGACGGCTCACCAACCGAACAAACTGTTCAAAATATTAAAGCCGCAATTAACCGCGACATAGTTTGTGCTGACAAAAAATTAATCAAAAAACAACCGGAACTGCTTGAAAAAGGACTTGAACCCGAAGCTCAGGCACCAAATACCGTTTCTATAGACGATTACAAAAATATGACCAATATTGATATATTTGTATTTGATGAAAAACAAAAATAAAAAAGAGGGGTTCTCCCCTCTTTTTACCATTCAAATTCACCGTGTTCATCATAGTCGGTATATACCAGAGGATTTTTCTTACCGGCCAATATATTATCCAGACTTGAAGTTCCCATTGCACCCCAATAATCTTTTCCGATTTTGTTTTTAAATACATTTATCTGATATGCATCATATCCGAACTGATTCGGTCGTTTCGCACCGTTTACGTCAAATACAACTACTCCGCAGTTGTTTCTGGTCTGTGTCCAGGTTGCGGTTGTTCCGTCCGGATTTTTTTTAATACTTCCATCCGAATTAAAACTGGTTCCGCTTACAACATAGTTTGAACAATCACTATCCCGTGTACCTATCGCTAAAATAGCACCATTGTTCAACACTATTCTCGGATAGCCGGTCATATTAGTCATTTGAGCTCCGCTTGTCCCGCTTTGCAAAAGTGATGCGTATTTTATTTTATAATTTAAATTCTTACAACCTTCAGCATTTGCACCTGCTTCACAATATCTTGCTCCGTTAAAATACTTGCTTAACTCCTTTGTTATCTCCGCAGAGGTGCGGCCTTTAGCAAACAGTGAACTGTTATCACCGGGTGTTCCGTAATTTGCCTGAACAAGCTCCAATGCCTGTGCTATTGAGGTGTAAGTCTTTTTCACACGTGTTATTATTTCTTGCTCTCTGTATTTGTTTATTAATGCCGGAAGTGTCATTGCTGCAACTATGCCGATTATTCCTAATGTTATTAGAACTTCCGCTAAGGTAAACCCAAATTTGCTTATATCTTTTTTAGGTGCAGATAATTTCTTAACTAATGTAATCCCTTCTATTTTCTTTGATTTAGGCTGCCCCCCCCCCCGAAATCCTTACCAGACTTAGCTTTTGCATCTACTACCTCCTTTATACTTAATTATACTATCTAATTATACGTTTTTAGTATAACACAATATTTCATAATATTCAATTATAAACTCTATTGACAAATCTTAACAATTAGAATAATATATTAGTCAAATGGTAAATATATGAGGTAAATATGAAAAAGAGTTTAACGGCTACAGCTCTGGTTATAACACTGACATTATGCGGATTTAACGCTTATGCAAGCACTATGAAAGGTATGGACGGGAGTTTTGCCTGGCAGCCAAGAGATAAATTTTTGGCAACAAATGTAACAAAGGATTTTTATATTTGCCAATCCGGATACATGATAACTAAACATCAGAATGATATATTTAAACAATTAGGCTTAACTTCAATCGATAAAGAACCTGAATACAAAGAAGGAAAGTGCAGTTATGTCACTGAAACAAAAACCTGCAAATATCCTACCCATACTTGTTATGCTTTTTACAACAACGGCAGTTTTGTTGACATATATCTTTGCAAAATTGATAAATATCAATATCAGCTTCTTAAAGGCCGAGGAGCCACTGATGAACAATTAGAACAGTCTTTTTCCGCATCTAAAATAAAAAGTGATTTCACTTCAGGCAGATGTGGAAGTTAGAGATAGCAAGGCAGATAAATTATGTGCATTACTCACTTCTCGTAAGAACCGAAAAACTTCATATATGTAGTTTTTTCCTTTACTTCAGAGAGTGTATTTAAAATTTTTTGAGATCTTATGTGACCGTCAAAATTAACAACAAAAATATATTCTCCAAACTTCTGCTTTGATGGTCTTGAAGAAATATAAGTCAAATTAATATTATTTTTGTAAAAAATATTCAATACCTCAAGCAGTGCCCCCGGTCTGTTATCCGTTGAAAATGCGATGGAAGTTTTATCGCGTCCTGTTTTTTCCGTATCATACTCGCCTATCAGAACAAAACGTGTCTGATTAGATTTGTCATCATTTATATTTTCTTTAAGAATATTTAAATTATAAACCTCAGCAGTCTTTTCACTTCCTATTGCCGCATATGTCAAATTATAATTCGCAAGACTCCTTGCAGCCTCAGCTGTACTAGTTGATTCAATAATATTAAGATTTCTGGGAAGTTCATCATGTATAAAATTCTGACACTGTGCAAGTGCCTGCGGGTGAGAAATTACACCCGTTATTGAATAAAACTCGGTAGTTCTTGATAATAAACAATGCTTTATCGGCATTATAATCTCCGCAAGAATTTTTATATTCGGATTATCACATAACATAAGAGTATCAAGACTTTCCCGAACAGTTCCCTCTATCGAATTTTCAACCGGTAAAACCCCTATTGTCTCTGGATTTTCTATTACATATTCTATAACCTGCCGTATTGTCTTCTGCGGTCTGGGATACGGATTAATATGATACTTCTCGCAAAACTTATCCTTTGCCATCTCGGAAAACGATGCTTCAGGGCCTAAAAATGCAACCTCTTTTATATTATCCAGTTTCAACATTTGCCTAACTCCGTATTTCACTTATAATTATATTAAAAATGAGAAATGAGGGCAAATCTATGGGAATTACATTTGGAACAGACGGCTGGAGAGCTGTTGTTGGGAAAGACTTTAACAAAGATAACGTTACTACTGCTACTAATGCCATTGCAAAGTATATTTTTGACAACTTCGGCATGAATAAAAAAATAATTATCGGCTATGACCCGAGGAATATGGCTGACATTTTTTCTATGCAGTGTGCAGAAATCCTTGCTGATTTCGGTTTCGAAGTTCTCTACAGTAAATCAGTAATCCCGACCCCTGTTCTTGCATATAATGCAAAACATCTCAATGCCTGTGCAATTATGTTTACTGCCTCACACAATCCTCCGGAATACCTCGGATTAAAGTTTATTCCGGATTATGCCGGTCCTGCGACATCCGATATTACTGATGAAATTATGTATAACCTTGGTGTAAAATTCAAAGGCTTTGGCAAGGGTGAAATCAGACATTATAACTTTAAACCGGACTATTTTGCCCACATGCAGAAACTTGTAGATTACAAAAAAATCAGAGAATTGAGTGAAAATATAATCTTTGACGGACTGTATTCCGCAAGCATCGGCTACTTTGACAAAATCTTAGAAAATAACGGAATAAAGTTTGAGACGCTTCACATGCACCACGACCCGAATTTCGGCGGGGGAATGCCTGAACCGAAACCGAAATATCTAAAAGAATTAATAGAAAAAGTTAAATCAGAACCTAATTCAATCGGATTTGCAAATGACGGAGATGCTGACAGGTTCGGAGTAATTAACGAAGACGGAGAATACGTTTCTCCAAACGAAATTATAGCAATTCTCCTTATGCACCTGAAAAAAAATAAACATATGGAAGGACCGCTCGTTAAAACTGTCGGTGCCAGCCTGCTTCTTGATAAAGTAGCTGAAAAATTAGGTGTTGAGGTTATAGAAACCGCCGTAGGCTTTAAACATGTCGGAGAAGCAATGAGAAAATTTAACCCTATAATCGGCGGAGAAGAAAGCGGCGGCTTAAGTATAAAAGGTCATATTCCGGAAAAAGACGGTCTGCTTGCTAATTCACTTATTCTTGAGGCAATGGCTTATGAGAATAAATCCCTGAAACAGCTTCAACATAACCTTTATGAATTTGCCGGCTGCAAATTCTATAACGACAGAATAGACAAAAAACTTGAAAACAAAGATGAAATCAAGCCTCTTCTGGGAAAATACAAAGATTTAAAATCCATCGGAGAATATAACGTTATACGTACCGATACCAGGGATGGAGTTAAATTGTATCTCGAAGATACTACCAGTTGGATACTCGTACGCCCGAGCGGAACAGAGCCTTTGCTTAGGATATATTTTGAAAGTGACAGTACGGACAAAATAGAAAAATTGAAATCAGTGATTATCTAAAAATCATCCACATCAAATCAAATAAATCAAACCTGCGTCCGTATCTTCTGCGGGAATTGAGAATGGAGGCAATCCCTTGCATTGTTTCCAAACATCGGTTTTCAGCCTGACCTTCCCTGTAAAGTTCGCGGACGAAGTCGTCAGATATTCCGTTTGTAGTATTTTGATTGATATTATTAATATTGTTTTGAGATTTCACATCGTTAATATCTTTAGTTTTAATTCCCTGTCTTATGGCATCGTATTCTCCGTTATCAAGGAATATTCCGCCGCAGGAATAACACGTATCAATCTCAATTCCGATACCTTTAATCGGTGTTTTTACCATAGGTTTTCCGCAAACAGAACAAATTCGCTGTCTGCTTTCATCTACCGGTCGGAAATTACCGGCGTTAATAATATCGCGAATTTCAGATATATCGCCCTGTTTTTGAGTAATTGTCTGCATTTCCTGACTGTCAAAGAATATTCCGCCGCAGCCGTCAGCACATATATCAACACTAACCCCGACAGAGGGGATAAATATTTTTTTCATGGTCTGTCCGCAAGCCGGACAGGTAATTGTTTTATAGGTATCAGCCATTTCTATTCCTTTTGAAAAAGGCTGATTTTAAATCAGCCTTTTCGTATTTTCGCTAACCCATAATCATTTTATTAAACAATTTTTGCATCAAAGATTGTTTTCTGGGTTCTTTATCATATAATTCATTGAGTTTCATCCCGACTTCATCGTAAACAAAACGCATAGTGTCTGCCGTTCTTGCGGTATCATCTTCGTATTCTTGTCTTATTGCGGAGAGTTCTCCGTGGTCGAGGAATTTTCCGCCGCAGGAATAGCATTCGTCAACGGTAATTGTCTTTTTAATGCTTGAAAAATTCTTTGCCATTTTTGCTCCGCAGGCAGGACAATATCTCGGCAGAGAATCATCCACTTTTTCAAACTGCTTATTTTCTAATGCATTTATAATTGCATCAATATTTTCACTCTGCTCATCGAACATTTTAAACTCTCTGTTATCAAAGAATATTCCGCCACAGCCGTCAACGCAAATATCTACGTTAACTCCTTCTGACGGAACAAAAACCTTCTGCATTTCCTTGCCGCAGGCAGGACATCTTAATGTTTGATGCGAATCAGCCATAATTAACCCTCCAATTAGTAACGGATTTATCTTAACATATCTTAATAATAATGTCAATAAATATCACTTTTAGCGGTTTGCGGGTTTTAGATATAAATAGAAAGGTTAGTTGATTTATGTCTATAACTTCAAAAATGACACCCGAAATTTACCGTTATGTTAAAGCTTGCGGGAAAAGAAGCCTGATTGAGACCAAACCTTCAGTCATTAATAAACATACAAAACTCTCATATTCAAAACAAAGTCAGATACCAAAATATACAAAACAAGAAATTGATGCTGCAAAGAAAAGATATAACCGGTCATCTTATATCAATGATGTTCTGCGAACCGGTAAAGTTTATTCTCCTGACACGAATGAGCTTATCTGCACACTTGATTACGGAATACAAACAGCACCTTTATTAAAAAATACCGTCGTTTATAGAGGCATTACCCCCCCAAAAGGAGGTTTTACTCCCGAAACATTACAAAAATATTTTTACGACAATAACGGTTTTATCTCGACATCACCTTCACAAGACTGTGCAAAACTTTTTAAAGATACTTATAAACATAAAGGGATTCTAATGAAAATTAACATTAAACAAGCTCCCGCACTAAAAGTTTGCGATGCAGAATGGCTGTTCGGACGAAACTTTCTGAAGAATTTTACTCATAAGAAAATAAATGACGAACTGTACGAGTTTAATCAAATCATTTAAAAACCCGAACCTTTAAGATTCGGGTTTCAATGTTAATTTTCGGAAGATTCCGAAAGATTTTTAAGTATCGTATAAGTTGCATCCCAGCCTGTTAAACCGCCTGTAGCTTTGTATTTAGCAATATTTGCAGCTCTTTCGGCTTTGGCCTGTGCCTGTTCTTTGTTAAATTTTTCAAGTTTTTTGGCACTTGCGTTTCTTTTTTCAACAATAGGATCTGCATAAGCTAAAAATGCACGATACTCATTACATCCGTAGCCGGCCTTTACTTTTGAAGGATAGTTATAGGTAAGATAATCATAAACATTCATAGCTCTTTCCGCATTTGAAGGTTTACCGCTCAAAGTTTCCCATATACTTCCCGGTTGTTTTGTAATAACAACAATCATTGCAAGAGGATTGTACCCAGCCTGAATCATCATATCGGCACCTGTTATATCAGCTTCTTTATTATCTTTGAGGCTTGTTTTGTTTGTCACAAAATCACTGTATGCAGCGGTAGTAATAACATTATCAGCACTAAGATTGCTTGTAAGAGCAGCTTTTGCGGCATCTCTCATTTTATTTTTAGCATAATGACCGTTAATAATGTGGCCGAGTTCCGTTGATATCACAGCAGCAACTTCATTGTCATTTCCGGCATATGTCAAATCAGACTCGGATATATAAATAACATTAGTTGTCGCAACATTTGCATTATTTCCGGAACCGCTAACAACTTTAAATGTTGTATTTGAAGGTAAACTATTCTTTTGCAAAAGCTGCTTTCCAACAGCCGGCACTCTGTCAGAGGCATTCCAGTCTGCAGCACAAGCAGGCAAAACCATAGCAACCGCTGCAAATAATGAAATAATAAACTTTTTCATAATCATCTCCTTTCTAATCAACAAATCTGTATTTTATAAGTGCAATTATTGCATAAATACCATCTTTCCAGGTAATTTTTTTACCCTCTGAAAATTCTCTGCCATAATATGAAACAGGCAATTCATACAGTCTTGCTCCGCGTTTCAATACTTTTGCCGTAATCTCAGGTTCAAAATCAAATCTGTTAGATTTAATTTCAATACCTTTAATAAAATCAGCCTTAAATACTTTATAACATGTTTCCATATCCGTAAGAGTCGAACCGTATAGCAAATTTGTCAAAAATGACAAAAACTTATTACCAAGCAAATGTGTAAACATAAATGAGCGGGAAGGTTTACCGCCGGCAAGCCTTGTTCCGTAACACACATCTGCATGTCCGTCAAGAATTAGCTTTACAAGAGGCGGATAGTCAACGGGATCATATTCCAAATCTGCATCCTGAATAAGAACAATATCGCCGGTAGCCTCCTTAAAACCTGTTCTTAACGCCGCACCTTTCCCCTGATTGTAATCATGGTACAAAACTTTATACGGTAAATCCTTATATAAATCTCTTGTACCGTCAGTCGAATAGTCGTCAATAATAATTATTTCTTTTTCCAACCCGCAGATATCGGTTTCTTCAACTTTTTTAATAATTTCTTTAAGAGTTGAAACCTCATTATAGACAGGGATTAAAATAGTAACCTTATTCACCTCTCTGCATCCTTATTTCAGTTTTGTAATATTACAAAAAATATTGTATAATAAAATCAGGTAAAAGTAAAAGGATAGCATTACAGGATGAAACATTCTCCAACAATTCCGAAAGCTCAAAACGAAAAAGGTGCAGAGTTAATAAAAGAATGCCTTTTGTCATTACAAGAGCAGAATTTTAAGGAAGCAAAAGAACATATCATAAAAGCTGAAAAAATTTACAGAAAATATAATACCCTCAAACAAACATCAATCTGTCTGAGTATTCGCGGTCTGATTGAATATATGCTTGATAAAAACAATATGCAATATGCCCTGTCACTTCTCGAAGACGGACATCATATGGCAGATATGAGCGGAGAATCTACAGCTAAATTATTCTATGAATTCTGCTGCGGAAGCATTGATTACTGTGAAAACAATAAGGATGTTGCTCTTTTACATTATCAGAATGCAAGAAGTTATGCAATGAAATCCGACGGTTTTGCTCTTTTAGGCTACATAACCGCACGAATTAATCAGCTGCAGAGCGGTGTAGATTTTTCATACCCTATACAAAGCGACCCTCTTGTTTCTCTGGTTAAAATAGGCCGTTCGATTAATGTGTTGACAGATTTGAATGTTCTGCTAAAAGTTATTGCTGAAGAAACCAAAATAGCAATGCATGCCGACCGCTGTACAGTATTTTTATACGATAAAGAGAAAAATGAAATCTGGTCAAAAGTTGCGTTAGGAATGGAATCTCAGGAAATAAGATTTCCTGCTGATAAAGGTCTTGCAGGTTATGTTGTAAAGACAGGAGAAACTGTTAATATTCAAGATGCCTATACTGACCCGAGATTTAATCCTGAAGTTGATAAACAAACAGGTTATAAAACAAAAAATGTACTTTGTATGCCTATAAAAAATAATAATCAGGAAATTATCGGTGCGTTTCAAGTTTTAAACAAAACCCGCGGAGTTTTTTCAAAATCTGATGAGGATTTGCTTGAAGCAATCGGAGGAAGTGCAAGTATTACACTGGAAAATGCACAACTATTCAAGCAGCAGCAGGAATTATACAAAGAACAAAAATTACTGTTCGAAAGTTTTATTAATACTCTTGCCGCTTCTATTGATGCCCGTGACAAAATTACTGCAGGTCATTCAGACAGAGTCCGACTTTATGCAATGTTGATTGTTGATGCTCTTGGACTCGACGAAAAAAACAAAGAAATTATAGAAAAAGCCGCTATTCTTCATGACATAGGAAAAATCGGAATACGAGATTCTGTTCTCCAAAAAGAAGGTAAACTAACTCCTGAAGAATATAAACATATACAGGAACACGTTCAGATTACACATAATATTTTGGAAAAAATTTATAAAACAGAAGATTTTAAACAGATTGACGAAATTGCGTGTTCTCATCACGAAAAATACGACGGAACAGGATATTTCAGACATCTTAAGGGTGAAGAAATTCCTTACGGAGGACGAATCCTTGCTGTATCCGATGTTTTTGATGCAATTACTTCCCGGAGACACTACCGTGACAAAATGCCTATCGCCAATGTAGTTAATATACTTATCAACGATTCCGGAACTCACTTTGATAAAAGTATCGTAGATGTATTTCTAAATAACATATCAGTTGACAAAATTGTTAAAGTGTTTTTAACTGAAAATCACAGCAGTTTTAAACCGGAAGATCAAAAAATTCTTGAAAAATACAAACTAATCGATATATATAATTATATCAATAAAGAAAAACCAACAAAAAAAGAACAACAGGCTGTAGATTTATTCAACAGCTATTATTCAAAACATACTGACAACAACGGGGATTCATAGTCTTAATGATAAAAAAAAGAAGTATTATAACGGCATTTATATTATTAAGTACGTCAATGAACGTATTTGCTGCAGGATTTGAGGACATCAAACCCGCTGACCCGTTTGCAGATAATCAGCCTGAACAAAATGAAGTCCAGATGAATATCCCGAAAAAAGCAACATTAACAAAAAATGATGTCCATAACCACTATGCAATCGCCCTTGAAAGGTTTATCCAGTGCAATGTCAAATCCTCTTATATGGATTTTAGAATTTTAATACAAACAATAGCGTCAAACGACTATGCATATATGCTAATGGCGGATAAAATGGCTGATCTTGGTTTCTTCAGTCTGTCAGATTTAGCTCTTTCTAAAATATCCGATGAAGATATATCCTACGTAACTGCAGACGATATAAAAAGATTTTATTATCCTGCAGTAAAATTAAATCCTAAAGACGAAATTTATCTTGCTGAAATGTTTTCCAATATCATATATAATGCTCAAAGCAAAGAGGCTACTGCAGAACTAATTAAAAACGAAGGACTTTTGAAGACATCAGATTATGCTAATTATCTGGTTGCACTGGGGGCTTTAAAATCGGGAAACAGCAAAGATGCCTCAAAATATATTGATAATGCCATCGAAAAAAATCCGCAAAATATTAATTATAAAAAATTAAAAGCCGAAATAGCAATACAGAATGATAAATTTGGCACAGCTCTAAAGCTTATCGAAGAAATTAAAGCCGCTCCACTCGTAACGGCAGATTACAAAAATAAAGTTAATTCCCTTGAGCAATACGTGCTTTATAAAACCGAGAAACAGGATTACATGAAAAAATACCACCTTGCATACTACTATTACTATGAAGGTGAGTTGACTAAATCTGTAAGAACTCTTCAGAACACAGTTTCTACCAAAAAGAAACATAACAAAATGATATACGCCCTGCTTGCAAGAGTTTATTATGATACAAAAGAGTACGAAAAAGCGGAAAGTTTTGCTCAAAAAGCTTATAACCTTGATAAAGGCAACCCTTTAGCCCTGACGGTTCTGGGGGATCTGGCAAGCCGGAACGGAGATTACAATACGGCAGCAAAGTATTACGAAAAAGCCGCATCTAACGATAAAAAATCAACTTCTGCACTTATAAAAGTCGCTGAAGCTTACCGCAAACTGGATAAAAATAACAAAGCCGATGAAATTTATACGAAAATATTAAAAGAACATTCGGATTGTCCTATGGCTTACTACAATGTAGCACTCAAAGATTCTTCCAGAAAAACTGAATATCTGAAAAAAGCAGTGGCCCTTGATATTTCATTCACTGATGGCTGGCTGGAACTTGCAAAAACCGCTCTGGACAAAAGTTTGTTTGATACCGCAAAAAAATATCTTGCAATAGCAAAATATATTGACGAAAATAATTTTAAATACTATTATTATCAAGGATTGCTTTGCAAAGCTCAGGGTCTTTCACAGGATGCATATTTCAACTTCAAAAAAACTCTTACCCTGAATCCTGATTTTAAGCCTGTCAAAGAGGAATTAAGCATATGAAGAAAAACATTTTAATAGTTGAAGACCACGAATTAACAAGATTCGGATTAAAAACAGCTTTTGAAGGCGTTGATTTTGTAGGTGAATTATATGAAGCAGAATCTGCGGAAAAAGCTTTGGAAATTTTTAATGACCATCCGATTGACGTTGTCATTATGGATTTGGGTCTCCCTGTTATGAACGGGATTGATGCTACAAAGAGAATACGTTCTTCAAATAAAGATGTTAAAGTTATAATACTTACCTCGCATAACGATGAAAAAGAAGTTCTAAATAGTCTTAGAGCTGGTGCTAATGCATATTGTTCAAAAGAAATTAACCCGCAAAGACTTATACAGGTGGTGCAATCAGTTGCAGACGGTGCAGCCTGGTTTGACCCGAGTATTGCTCACATTGTTCTTAAAGCAACTACTAATTCGCCTGTCATTGACAGTGAAAATAACAGTAAAGCGTATGACCTGACGTCAAGAGAAACTCAGATTCTCAAACTTATGACTGAAGGTTACAGTAATATGGAAATTGCACAAATACTTGTTATCAGTATAAATACTACAAAAGCCCACGTTGCAAATATTCTGCAAAAATTGGAAGTTGATGACAGACTACAGGCAGCGTTAAAAGCGTTAAAGTACAAAATTGTATAAAATAAGGAAAGTTGAATGTCAGAATCGGCAAATATTTTGTTAGTTGATGACAATCCTAAATACCTTAAAGATGCACTTCCTTTCTACGGTTATAATGTAGATACAGCCCAAAACGGAGTGCAGGCTTTAAATATGCTGGAAAAAACTCCCGAGAAATACGATTTGGTTTTGCTTGACGTAATGATGCCGGAAATGAACGGCTGGGAAACTTTAAAATTTATAAGAAAAAATAAAGACACAAAATATATTCCTGTTATAATGATTACAGCTGTTAATGAAGAACAGAAAATGATAACTGGTTTAAAAACCGGTGCCGATGATTATATAGTAAAGCCGTTTATTTTACCGAACCTTCTTGCACGCATGGAAGCAATATTAAGACGGGTTTCATGGCAAAAAGAAACGAAACAGCCAATAGAACTTTCTTTAAAAAGCAAAACAGCAATCCGCCCTCTGACCTCAAGAGAAAAAGAAGTGCTGGCACTCGCTGCAGAAGGTGCAAATAATAAAGAAATTGCAGAAAAACTTGTGCTTAGAGAAGTCACTGTAAAAAGCCATTTGAATAATATATTTAAAAAATTGAATGTTACAAACAGAACCCAGGCAGTATTGCTTGCAATGCAGACAAATTTGATTAAATAATATATAATTAATTTCTAAAAGGAGAATAAAATGATTGACTATACAAAAGAAGAACTTGTTGAAATATTGAGAAAACACCCCGAAAAATTCAACGAATGGAAACTGGAGCAGGAAGAAGTTGATTTAAGTGAAGTGGATTTTTCAGGTATAAATCTTTCCGAAATAGACTTTTCAAATGCTGATTTAAATTCAAGTTCTTTTGCCGACTGTACATTATCATTTATTAATTTTACAAATGCTGATTTAACATCAGTTGATTTTACAAGAGCAAAAGTTATCGAATGTGATTTCACGGAAAGCCTCTTGACAGGAGCGGACTGCAGCTATGCGGAAATGACATACTGTAACTTTACAGATGCGGATTTGGCAGGCTGTATATTTTCCGAAAGTGATTTGACAAGTTCTGATTTCACTGCATCATATAATCTTCATGCCTGCAGATTTGACAGTGATACAATCTGGCCGGATCAGGAATTGCTGCCTGACGGATTTGATGCCTGCTATAAAGATGATTTATCTTCACTTAAAGATGATGATGATTATGCACAAAGCAGTGATTACTAGATTAAAAAAGCTGTTCAAAAGAACAGCTTTTTTAATATGTTGAAATTATTTTCCCGCTTATTTCATAAATAGTCTATGAATTTTTCAATGAAGTATTTTTTAATTTTTCCGTAAGTTTCTGAATTATTTCTTCTTTGTCAGAAAAATCATCCCGTTTAAATATTGAATATCTCAAATAAATGTATGCTTATTAGAATCCTTTTAGTCTGGTAACAACACAAGATAATTATTCTTATATTCAGCGGATTTATTTCAACTTTTTCAATGAGGATAAGAAATTATTGTGCTGGACGTCACCATCAACTTTTGTCAGGAATATCTGGCAATCTTTTTCCTCGGCATCAAGCGGAGGAAGCTGTTCAAGCTCTGCAGCATAATACTGGGCATCACTTCTGCTGCTCAATGGGATTCTGTTAGCGAGACTGTTTAATGAGAAGTTTCTCAAAAATCCGGCAAAGCCTTTATTCTTATTACTGAATTTTGTATAAATTCTCAAAATAGCATCACCGTTTTCAAGGTTATAACGACCTACAATATAAGAACTTAACTGCGGAGAGGAAGATTTTATCTTCAACATTTCAACAACATTATCTTTAAGTACCATATCACCGGTAATCTTATCAAAATTACCTTCCGGAATATTAACCATATCAGAAATAGTGGAAGGACTAATCATAGCTATAGGATTTCTGAATAAAGCCGCAAACTTTAATACATATTCAACCAGTCCGACTTTTTGAATAGTCCCGTTATTAACTACAAATTTAATAATACCGTTTAATTTCAAAGAATCATCAGTATTCAAATCAATAATACCGCTTGCTTTACCGGAAATTTCCCGGGGTAAATTAAGAAGTGCCGTTGACATAGTATCAGAATTTACATCCTTAATACCAAGTGTAATATTATACAAATGTTTTCTCAAATCACATCGAACTTTTACCGATGAAATACCATCAGCTATATCAAATCTGTTTGAGTGAAGTTCAAGGATATTGTTTTCGTTCAATGTAAGATTGGCTGCGATATTACCAAAATTAATATCTTTATACTTGCCCTCTTTCAACCTCAAAATACATCTTTTTATAATAATATTATTAACATCAAAAACTACAGCGTCATCATCTGCCCCTTCTACATAGTCAGAATCTGCAACTTCTTGAGGCTTAGAAGGAACTGCCGCAGTGTTCTGTTGATTAAACGACTGCATTACACGTTCAATATCAATTTTATCAAGAGAGAAATCCACATTGTTTACAACAATAGGGAACATAATTGCATTTTCTATATTACCTGAAAAATCAAATTGAGAACGTTTGTAACGACCTTTTGCTTTAACATTAACAGTTTCTCTATCAGTTATAAGCTCACCTGATTTAAGGGTAACTCTCTGGGAAGGAATTCTTATATCAGAAGCATACATTCTGCCCCATACTTTCGGATAAGTTCCGTTATTTACCATGTATAAATCACCGTAGAATTTACCGCCTTTTAAAATTCTCTGCCCTATCAGCACATTCAAAAATTCACTAGGCAAAGGGTTCGGAATTGTAAATCCGATAGCGTTTACAAACGGTACAGGCTTAGAACAATCAAGTCTGCCTCTAACTGACAAAACAGGCTTAACTTTTACGCCTTTTTTAAGCTCGGATGCAATATAATAATCCACTGATTTAATATCCAGTATATTATCTTCAAAATGCAAATCAGCCTTTACAGCTCTATCATAGCCTGTAGGAGTCAAAGAAGCTCCGTCAACCAGAATATCATGCCCTTTAGCAAGCTTTGACATGACCGTGACATCAATTTTATTATAAATAGACTTAACGATAATTCTTGTTCCGGCTTTGCCTATAATTTCCATAGGGATTCCGACAAGTTTTGACAGATAATCACGTGAAAAATCATTCATAGCAACTGTATCAACAGTTACTTCCGTATCACAAGATTTTGTATAATCCTTTATTAAACCGTTTATTTTAACATTATTAATTTTTCTGTTTCCATGATAACCTTCTATATCTTTAAAAGTTATGTCATTATTGGTTATCAAGGCGGTACCTTTGTTGAAATACAACGGAAGATTATTAACAGGAACAAGCTTTAATTTTAAATCATTAAGAGTAACTTTACCCGTCAAATTTTTTCTTTTCAAATTTATATTAAAGTTAAAAGTTCCGTCCATATCTTTAAAAAACGAAAGAACTTCACTTCCGTTATTGATAAGAATATTAGAACCCACAATATCAGTAACATCTTTTATTTTAAATTTCTTTGACCACAATGACACATTCAAACCATCTTTTCTGGAAGCTAATGCATCAATATGAACATTTGAGTTGTTAATATCAAGGACACAGTCATCAACATGAATTGCCTTATCTTTTATAAATACCCGATTTTTATCAGCTATGGCAAAATGTAAAACTTTATCAGCTTTCTTTACATCAGTGTTAATAACAAAACGTAAATGTTTTTCTTTTTTCTGTGTATTATCAATAAGCATTTTATCGGCTTGAACTTTTACATACACATCGGGTTCAAGCTTATATAAAATAACACTTTTCTTTAATGCAAGTATGGAATCAAACAAATCAATATCCCACTCGCTTTTAGTTTGGTCTTTTTTCTTTTCTTGTTGCGGAACAAGAGACATCAGTTTATTAACATCAGCGAAAACATAATCTAATGCCAGCTTATTTACAATAATTCTTTTTTTGAAAATTTCATTAAAAGAGAATTTGGTATCTAAGTTTTGCACTTCAAGAAGCTTTTCACCGTTTTTGGAAACATCAATTTCACCTACTTTAAATACAATTACGGGAGAAAATGATGTCTGTAGAACAGGGTTTTCAATATTTACATCAATTTTTGCAAATTTGTTAACATTTTTTTCAACAAAATTAATAAATTTTTGACTTGAAATTGCAGCAGGTAAAACTTTTAGATACGCAAAAACAGGAATACTTACTACTGCTGACAGAATTATGACTGAACCAACTATAATTAAAGATTTTTTCTTCATAACATCACCGATAATAAAATTATACCATAAGAAATTTTATGCTATTATTATATTATGAAAAAGTTTTTAATTTTATCCGTTTTAGTTTTATCTCTGCAGTGCAGTTCTTATGCCGTAACTACCGGACAGGTAAGTACATTTAAACCTTCTGAAGTTCAGACATTTTCAAATGAAGAGAATCTTTTCGGGCTGAAAACAAAAGATGAAACCGTTCTTGTTGAACCTATGTACAAAAAACTTATCCGTCTCGGGGATTCGTCATGGATTGTACAAAAAAATACAAAATTCGGTTTGATTGATTATAACGGAAATATACTTGTACCAATAAAATACAGTCATGTAGAACGAGTTCTGGGGAAATATTTAAAAATAGGCAACGGCAGTAAATATGCTCTATATGATGAACACGGAAAAGAGATTTTGCCAAGAGAATATTCCTCTATTGACCTGCTTTTCGGCGGAATGTTCCTGACATGCAAGGATTTCAAATACGGTATTGTTGATATGGAAGGCAACACTATACTTGAAAACAAATTTGATGATATTTATATGCCTCAGCCGAATATCATGCGTATAAATTACAACGGACAATGGTACGAAATTGAACAGGCAAAAGGAGAAACTCTTGCACTTCCGCAAAATATTAAAGATATAAAAGGAGATGAAAATTTCAAAATATCGGAGCTTATTGCAAAGCCAGGTACAGCAACAGGTTATTCCGTGGTAACATTTACAGACTATTTTCTTAAAATTTTCTCCTCAATCTCGCCTGCACATGAAAAGACGATTGATGAACTTATGCTTTCTCAAGGTGCAGATACCGTGTCAATATTTATGAAACTCGGATGGATACCAAAATATCCGTTTACATACGCAAGGAACTATTATTACACAGTAAGAACTCCGAATAACGGGCCATTGTCAGAAGTTAAATATGAATTAAAAAGAAGATTACAGTAATCAAATTGAGGCTTAAATTATTTCCGGACTACGAATATTGTATTTGTAAAATAAATTAAATATTTGTTTACAATTTGGACAAATTTTTTCATGTTTGTGGTTTATTGTATAAAAAACCGATTTTTCAGAAACGGAAAAGCAATAATAAGGATTTATAAAATTGCAAAATACAATTACAAAAAGTATAAATTCTCCAAAAGTTGGATTTAACAAACCTAATAATAGTAATCTTCTCTTTTTTCAATCAATAGAAAAAAGATTAAATAGAATTTTTCAGGATGAATTAAATTCATCAGATTCAATATTTAAATATGTTTCAGATAGTGCCATTCATAAAATGGCATTATTTTTATCAGGAAATAAAACCCGTGCCTGCTCTATAGGTATTGCAGGAGAAACAGCAAGCGGCAAATCAACCATTGCATTTGATATTATTGATACACTGGAAACTTTTGCTCAGGAATTCTTTATAGAAAATCTAATTACAAGAATCAATACTGATGATTATTACTATGACCGTTCTGATATGGTTAAAAAAGCAGGAAGTTTCGCAGAATTTGCAAAACACTATGATTTAGATGTTCCGGAAGCTCTTGAGCTTGAATTAATGAAAAAACATATTAAAGCTCTACAAAACGGACAAACGGTATATCTGCCTAAATATGATATGTCCGGAACCGCCAAAAGAGAAGATAATGTAACAAAAACAGAACCTGCTAAAATAATAATTTCAGAAGGACTATTTACATTAACAGATAAAGTTATTGATGCTTTTGATTTTAAAATTTATGTCGATGTATCCTGTGCTGTTCAAAAGGAAAGATTTTACAGACGTGCGGCTGAAAGGGACTTAGGCTCTTCTGCCGACGATGTTTATATGAATGCGGCAAGCAAAGCAAAAATCCATATTCATCCGACTAAAGAAAAAGCTGATATTATTCTTTCTGGTGAAGCGGACAGAGAAGCTTATAAAATATTCATTAAAAAAGTTCTCTCTTTAGTAAAAGATGTGCATTTTAACAGTATTTTAATGTATTCTTAAACATTTGTATTAAATATAAGGGAAGTATTAATACCGCCAAAAGCAAAATTGTTCGACATAACAAGAGGGGATTTTAGTTCTCTGCCGTCATGCATTATGTAATCAAGCTTTCCGCAGTTTTCGTCAACATTTTCAAGATTAATTGTAGGGCAAAACCACCCTTTTCGAGCCATATCCACGGTCAATATCGCTTCTATTGCCCCGCATGCTCCTAACGTATGTCCTGTATAGCTCTTTATTGTACTAATCGGAACAGAACGTTTAAATACATTATATGTAGCATTTGATTCGGCTATATCACCCTGAATGGTTGCCGTACCATGAGCATTTACATACCCTATTTCATCAGCTGAAAGCTCTGCATCCTTAAGTGCAAGTTCCAGTGCTTTTTGCATAGTCTCGCTGTTAGGATTTGTAATGTGCGTACCATCAGTACAGGTTCCGAATCCTAAAATTTCAGCATAAATTTTTGCCCCGCGTTTTTTAGCATGCTCATATTCTTCAAGAATAACTGTTCCGGCACCTTCACCTATAACAAGTCCGTCACGATCTTTATCAAAAGGCTTAGGAGTAAGTTCAGGAGTAGAATTTTGAAGACTTGTAGCATAAAGTGTATCAAAAACCGCAATATGTGTAGGATGAAACTCTTCCGCCCCACCTGCAATCATTACGGTTTGATATCCGTCTTTGACAGCCTCATATGCATAACCAATTCCCATTGAACCCGATGTACATGCGGATGATGTCGGAATAACTCTTCCGGTAGTTTTAAAATATAGTGAAATATTAACAGATGCTGTCTGGCTCATCATTTTTACATAAGATCCTGAATTAACGCCTTTAACTTCAAAATCTTTCATCATAGAATAAAATTCCAGAACACTGTCCAGTGAACCTGTTGAAGAACCGTAACTTACGCCGGTCTGACCGTTTGTAATAATTTCATCTCCAAGAAGACCCGCATCGGCAAGAGCTTCTTCTGCCGTTGCAACACTCATTATGGAAATTCTTCCCATAGTACGAAGTACTTTTCGATTATAATGTGACGGAATTTCGAAATCAGTAACAGGAGCGGCAAGTTTTGAGTTTAAACGTTCAAATTTTTCAAGCTCGGGAAGATATCTGACACAATTTTTCTTTTCAAGAAGTTTTTGAAAAGCTTTTTCTCTTGAACATCCAAGAGGACTGGCCAGAGCCATACCTGTAATTACAACTCTTTTTCCCATCAGCACAAACCTCCGTTTACGGAAATAACCTGTCCTGTGATATAACCCGCATCCTCACTCATCAGGTAATTCACAAGGCTTGCAACCTCCTCAGGTCTGCCGCAGCGTTTCATCGGAATCATTTTCTTAACTTCTTCAACAGGCAAATCCTGAATCATATCAGTTTCTATTACCCCGGGTGCAACACAGTTTACTGTAATCTTTCTTTTAGCAAGTTCAAGACTCAAAGCCTTAACAGCACCGATAATTCCAGCTTTTGAAGCACTGTAATTTACCTGACCCCTGTTCCCTTTAATTCCGGAAACAGAAGACATTGCAATAATTCTTCCTTTAACTCTGCCTTCTATCATAGGCATAACAACAGGTTTCAAAACATTATAAAACCCGCCGAGATTTGTATTCAAAACATCATCCCATTCATTTTCTTCCATTGCCGGAAATACGTTATCCCGGGCAATTCCCGCATTCAGGACCACACCGTAATAAACGCCGTATTTTTCAATATCTTTTGAAATAACTTCACGACAGACATCTCTGTCTTTTACATCAAACTGTAAAATTCTGCCGTTTACACCGGTTTCTTCTACACGTGATAAAACATCCTGTGCTTTTGTAATATTTTTATTGCAATGTAATACTATATCATATCCGTTTTTTGCCAGATACAAGGCACAGGCCTCGCCTATACCTCTGCTTGAACCGGTGATTAAAACCTGTTTATTATTCATTCTTAAATCCTGCTTTCAAAAATTCCTCTGCATTATCAGGCTGATATGCATTTACTACAGCATTTGCAACAGCCTTATTTTCATTATAAATAAAACACTCAAACGAGACAAGTTCACTGTCACTATACAACTCTTTAGCCCTAATTAAATATGTTTTACCTTGTTCAAACCTCTCAATATCACATTTGTATGCACGTGTTCCCAGTAAAAAGCCTATTTTAGGCGACTTTTGCCCGAACTTAAAGTATGAAAAACAGGCAATAGTTTGTGCCATAAATTCAATACCGACATAGGCATCAATACCCTGTATAGTATTATCGTAAAAAATCTTATCAGTGGTAATTGTTACACTTGCACTTACAAAACCTTCCTCAAGATTGACTTCTTCCAGTTTGTCAATCAATATCATAGGGTGATTATGAGGCAGTATTTTTTCCAAATTATATTCCATAAAATTATTTTCCTAATATAATTACGGCATTTGTCCCGCCAAAGCCGAAAGCATTACACATAACTTTTTCAAGTCTTTTAACAACTTCCCCTTTTCGGGCAAGTCTGATTTTCGGTAACGTTTCATCATATTGCCCGTCGTAAATATGCGGAAGTAAAAACTTTTCCGGATTATCAGAAAGCAATGAACAGCAAAGGGCTGTTTCTATACTGGCCGCAGCACCAAGGCAATGTCCTGTAAGCGGTTTGGTTGCACTAACCGGAACTTTATTTGAAAAAACTTTATATACAGCGTTTGCCTCCATTAAATCATTTGCTTTCGTTCCCGTACCGTGAAGATTCACATAATCTATATCTTCAGGCAAAAGTCCTGCCGATTCCAGTGCTGATTCCATTGCTCTGGCAGCTTCGGTTCCCTCCGGTTCCGGAGTCGAGGCATGATATGCATCTGATGTCTCACCTAATGCCAGAACTTTTATACCTTCACCGTCTTTTTCAAGAATAAACAATGCTCCAGCTTCAGAAATATTCATACCTGAACGGTTTTTACTAAAAGGATTAGAGCGGGTTTGTGATACAACTTCAAGAGAAGAAAATCCTGCTATCGGAAGCTTTGATAATCCGTCACAACCTCCTGCTATCACAGCATCACAAACATTATTTTTTAAAAGTCTTTCTGCAGTTGAAAACACTTTTATACCGGAAGAACAAGCTGTTGAAACCGCACAAGAAAAATTTTTCAGTCCGAGTAAATTTTTAAGGAATTCAGCAGGGTTTCCGATTTTTACATGCTCCGGATTATCAGAGTCTTCAAACTCATCAATCCCTGTATTTGCATCTGCAATAACAATACCGATACGAGAATGTCCGTATTTTTGAATTAATAAGTTTATTTTATCTCTTAACTGATTAACACAATGCAACAAAATTCTATTGCATCGGAGATTATAATTTTCATCCGTAATTTCCGGCAATTCAGTATCAATTTTAAAATCATATAATATACCATCACGGGCATTTGTAAATATTTCTTCCCGCGATTCTCCGAGGTTACATATAGTCGAAAAATCAGTTATAATCATCACTCTTCCTCTCTGTTGCAGAATTTTTCTGACAACATTATACTATATATTATCATGAAAGAGCTAAAATTTGACATAATAAAATTTTCACATGTAGAAAATGAAACACCGGATGTTTCTTTCATCCCCATGCTTTTGCGAAGGAAACTGGACAGTTTCGGTCGTGCAGCATTGTTCACTTTGTATAAAACTTATGAAAAGGAAAATGTAAATCTTGTGTTTTCATCTGATTATGGAGACTTTGAAAGAGTAAAAAAACTTGTTGCCCAGCGTAAGGATGAAGGTGAAATTTCTCCTACCGGTTTTAGCTTTTCCGTCCACAACGCTTCAATCGGTCTGTTTTCTCTTTTAAAACAAATTAAAAACGGTTACAATTCTCTCTCGGCAGGTAAAAAATCACTGCCTTACGGATTTTTAGAAGGCATTTTGAGCAGCGACAAAGTGCCATGCCAGTATTGCTATACGGAAAGTCTTGACGGATTAAAAAGTGTTTCCTTGTTAATTTCACAAACCCAGCATGGAAAATATTTATTAACAGAAAATAATAATAAAAACGCAAAAGATACATTTGAGGATTTTATAAAATTTCTGGAAGGAGAAAATCAATGCTATTGCAGTGATTTATACTCCGTAAAAAGGATTTAGACAATGAAAATTTTAAAAATCTTTCTTGTAATAATTGAGATGACAATATTTGCAACCGGTGCATTAATAATCGGCTGCATAATATTCCCTGTATTAGGAATATTTATAAAAAGTGCCAAAAGACGCCAAGTTTTTGCTGAAATTATCCAAAAATCCTGGGCTTTTTTTATACACGTTATGGTATCAACAAAAATGATATCAATCCATATTAACGGAGATTTAAAAAACATAAAAAATAAAATTATTGTAGCCTCTCACCCGAGCCTAATAGATATTGTAATCTTAATCGGTACAATTCCGCATTCACTCTGCCTTGCAAAAAAAGAATTACTTCATAATCCCTTTATGAGGAATATTGTTAAATCTCTCTACATAATTAACGATGTTGACCCTGAAATTTTCAAAAAATCAGCAAAAGAAGTTCTGGAAGAAGGATATAATATAATAATCTTCCCGACAGGTACAAGAACGCTTCCCGATGAAAAAATAAAAATTCACAAAGGTGCGGCTCAACTGGCAATAGATAACAATATTGATATAATTCCGATAAAAATTACCACGGATTTTCCCTTCCTTGCTAAACACAAAAATCCTCTGCATGTCACAACAAAAACGGTTAACTACTATTTGACCCGCATGCCGGAAATCATTATTGCCGAATTTAAAAAATCAGAATCCGACGAAATAAAACTGCGAAAACATATATCCGAGAAAATTAAAGACAACATAATGCCGTAAATCTAACAACTGACGGCTACCCCGCCACCAAAAACTCAAAAATTGACTTTAATTTTTAATTGGGGTATATATTTATTATAGGTAGAAAATTATGACGCTGGAAAACGAAATAAAAGAATTAATAATAAAATCTCTCGATTTGGAAGATACTTCCGTATCTGATATTAAAGATGAAGAACCGTTATTTGAAGACGGGCTGGGTTTGGATTCAATCGATGCTCTGGAACTTGGCATGGCTTTAAAAAAACAGTACAATATTACTATGTCAGACGACAAAGATGAAAATTCAAAATATTTTTATTCCGTAAAAACTATTGCGGATTTTATCAGGAGTAATAAAGTTGACTAAACAATTTACACGGGATGAAATTTTAAATAAGCTTAAAGAAATTCTCGTTGATGATTTTGAAATCAGTGAAAATTTAATCACACCTGATGCAAATCTTTTTGATGATTTGGAACTCGACAGCATTGATGCGGTTGATTTAGCCGTAAAAGTTCAGGCTTTTACCGGTGAAAAAATTCCGCCTGAAAATTTCAAAAAAATCCGCACGATTTCTGATATTGTTGATACTATTGAAGATTTAATCAAATGAAATTCAGATTTGTACTGCCGTTTTTTATAACACTCGGCATTATTGTACTTTTTCACTATACAAAATTTATCGCTGTGAAATTTTATCCGGTTTGTGCAAATTTCACGATGTTTCTTGTATTTTTTCTATCATCATTTACAAAAGAAACCGTTATCCAGAAATTTGCAAGGACTTTAGAGGGCGGAATTCTGGATGAATTTACCGCAAATTATACCAGAAAACTCACATACTGCTGGGCAGGATTTACATTCTTAAATTTTCTTGCCTCGGTTGTAACCCTCTTTCTGCCTGAAAAATGGTGGGCTTTATATAACGGAGTAATTTCTTATGCTTTTATCGGAACTATTTTTGCGGTTGAATATATAATAAGAGTAGTTTTGAGGAAAAAATACAGAAAATGATTATAAAGAGATTTTTTACCGATAAGTATGACAACGACCTTATTTTTGTCCGAAAAGACGTAACTTTCGGGGAATTTAAGGATTATGTATTCGCTCAGAAAAAAGAATTTGAAAAATCTGATATTAAAGAAATTGCATTGTTGTGCGAAAATTATTTCGATTTCGCTGTGAATTTTTTTGCGGCAATTTTTGCGGAGAAAAATATAAACCTCATCACGGATAAAAGCAGACTGAAACTGCTTAATAAAACCTGCATGCTGCCGGAAAAACCGGTAAAGAAACTAAAATGGCAAATGTTTGAAAACATTTATAATCCAAAAGATATCAAGATAAACTTTTTTACATCCGGTTCAACAGGAGTTCCGCAATCTATTATAAAATCACTTTATAACGTTCAAATGGAAGCACAGGCTACTGTCGAAGGATTTAATCTTGCAAGCCTAAAAGGAATTACCATTTGTGCCACAACATTATGCACTCACAGCTACGGACTGACCTTCGGATTTATAATGCCGTTTGATTCATTCTTTAAAATTTACGGCACAAGAATTGAATTTCCTGAACAACTGCCGAAAGACAGAGATTACATAATGATTTCCACACCGTCATTTATGGAAAAACTCACAAAATACAACTACAAATTTCCCAACCCGCCAAAACTCATTTTTCTTGCCGGAGCAAAATTAGATGAGAATGTTTACAATTATATAAGCCAATTTTCCGATGTCGTCGATATTTACGGAAGCACGGAAACCGGAAATATTGCCTACAAACGCGGCGGAAATATTTTCAATGTTTTCCATAATGTTGAAGTCGATAAAAATGAAGATAACAGAATTATTGTAAAATCGGAGTTTTTTACCGGAGAACAGACTGTCTTAAATGATATTATAGAAAATCTTGAGAATAGACAATTTACTCTCAAAAAGCGTTCAGATAGAATAGTAAAAGTTCTTGAAAAGCGAATATCCCTGACTGAAATGGAAAATACTCTGAAAAAACGCGATGATATAGAAGACGCTTACTGCTTCAAATACAAAGAGATGCTTGCTGCGGTAGTCGTGACAAAAAATTACGACCTGACCGGTACGGAATTAAAAAAATATCTTGCCGGTTACATAGAAGTTACACCTAAGAAATGGCGTTTTCTCGACGAAATTCCAAGAAACATCTCAGGAAAAATCGACTACGAAAAAATTAAACATCTGTTTGATTTGAACCTTTCTCTGCCTTTTGTGACAGATAAAAAATTTGATGAATTAAACGGCGAAATTAAACTGAAATTCAAAAGAAATTCAAACTTTTTAAACGGACATTTTGATATTAAACCGATTGTTCCTGGTGTGGTTCAGCTTTATTTTGCAAAATTTTTCGCAAAGGAACTTTTCAATCTGGATGATTTAAAAAGCGATATGAAAAAAATAAAATTTTCCAACATAATAAACCCTGATGAGGAAATCACACTTAAACTTACTAATAAAGAGGATTCAGTAGTAATTACCTACTTGTCTGATGACAAAATATTTTCTTCGGGTATATTAATAAAATAATGAGGATTAAAAATGTTATTTGAAACAGAAACAAAACTTACGGTACAATTTTATGATTTAGACCCGCTGAATGTTGTATGGCACGGAAATTATGTCAAATATCTTGAAACTGCAAGGTGTGATTTGCTCGACAAACTGGGTTACGATTATGAAGATATGAAGCGTGATAACGTTGCATATCCTGTGGCGACAATGGATTTAAAATTTATAAAACCGTGCGTGTTTAATCAAAAATTAAGAGTGGTAACCTCCATTGAAGAAATTGAACCTTCATTGATTATGAAATACACAATCTATGATGATGAAACCGGCGAAAAATTATTCAAAGCCAGAAGCATGCAGATTTGTATTGACAAAACAACAAATGAAAGTATTTATTCAGCACCTGAAGGTTTGAAAGAAAAGCTTGCTTGTTGTAATGTATAATTATGAAAAAAATCTTTATAATTGTCATATTAATTTTATCCGGAGCAGGTTGTGCATTCGCAGAAATATTTTCACATCCGGCAAAAGTTGAAACAATTCAGATTCCCCGGTTTCAAAATGTATCATGCAAATTTTCCCAAACAAAAACAATTCCTGATTCCAACGTACAAATTCAATCAGGAGGGGATTTTCAATATATTAAAGATAAAGGCGTAATCTTTGAAACAAAATTTCCGGTTCAAATGACAACGAATTACACGACAGCGGAAAACAAACGTATGAGCAGCATAATCTCTGCAATTAACAATAAAGATTATTCATACCTTAACAAGAATTTTGATGTTTTTTATGAAAAAGATGCCCAAAATTGGACTGTCGCCTTAAAACCTAAAGCCGATTCAAAAATTAATCCCCATATTGCGTCTATCATAATACAGGGGCAGAAGTATATTAACAAATTGGATATAAATACGATAAAAAATGGAAGTACAAAAATTAATTTCACGGAATGCAAATAATATAAAAAACCTTTTCAGAGTTTTATTTGTTTTATTTTTTCTGATTGCAGGTGTTTTTGTAATTATACATCCTGCCAAAACAGAAACAAATATTCTCAATGCTGTATTTTCAAATGACAGCGGAGATAAAACAATCGTAAAATTAAGCGGAAGATATTCCTCTAAAATAAATGTCATTGCAGAATCAGATGATGCAGATAAAAGTTCTCAAGCCATTGAAAAGTTTTACGAAATGACAAATAAATCGGTATTCAAGCAAAAAGAGCTTAACGTTAATAAGATGCTTGATAATTACAAAAAATATCAGTATAATCTGCTGTCTTCAAAAAATATCAAACGACTGGAAAACAATTACTACGAAGCTGTAACTGCAGAAAGCCTCGAAAACTTGTATAATCCTCTCGGAATAATGCTTTTACCGCTTGATGACGATCCTTTTATGCTCTTTACAGATTACATCAAGTCGCTTTCATCAGGAACCGGGGATTATTCTTCAATAAATTATAACGATAAGTATTACAGTATAATTACCATTGAAATAAATCCGGATTTAGCTCTTTCACCTACTAAAATAAACGGAGAGATAAAAAAACTTACACAGCAGCAAAATAAATTATCGGTTGACGGGGTGAAGATTTATCTTACCGGTACACCAATCCATTCATATTATGCAAGTTCTCGTTCTATGCTGGAAATAAATCTGATATGTATTTTGTCTGTGATATTTCTTTTAGGATTATTCAAGTACTATTTTTCTGATCTGAGACTTTTAATTCCAACATTAACAAGTATCGGGCTCGGGATGCTGCTCGGCTATATTGTTTGTACACTTATATTTCCGTCAATTCATGTTTTAACCTTTGTATTTTCCACAACTTTAATCGGGATATGTATTGACTATTCACTCCATTATTTTATAGAAAAAGATTTATCCAAAATATTCAAAAGTTTAACAGTAAGCATGCTTACAACAGTCAGTGCATTTGCAGTTCTTTTATTTTCCGGAGTAGAACTTTTGAAACAAATAGCTGTATTCACAATGACTGGACTTTTCAGTGTATATCTTATGGTTGTTCTTTTTTATCCGTTATTGAAAATAAATACAAAACAAAGAACCATAGGTTTTTCTCTTTCTGAAAAAACAAAAAAGATTCTGCTTTATTCGGTTGCAGCAGTTGCATTCTGCGGGTTATTCTTTATTCAGTTTAATGATGATATCAAAGACATGTATGTCCCGTCAAAAAAACTTGCCGGTGCTGAAAAGTTATACAAAGAAGTCACAGATAACAATTCAAAAATAACTTTTGCTATTGTCAGAGGAAATAATCTGCAAGATATACTGGAAAAAGAAGAAGCTCTTATAAAAGAAGTGAATTTCACTAAAATTCAGGCCTTGAGCAAATATCTTCCGTCACATAAGCAACAGGCAAAAAACAGAGAATTAAGGAAAAATTTATATAATCATTCATTAAAAAATTACGCAACATTTCTATCCTCAGAACAGGTAAATAAACTTTTAAAAGAAGAATATCCTGCTGATTATCTGGATATGGACAAGAATTCCATATTTTCGGAGTTTCTTATTGATAAAAATACATCGCTTGTTATGCTTTATGATATTAAAGACCCTCAGGTAATAATTGACAACGGATATGAATATATTGATGTACAGCAAAGTATTTCCGACAGGATAAAAAATTGCAGAATAAATTGTCTTGTAATGCTTTTACCTGTATTTGTAATATTATTTATTCTGCTTTCGGTAATCTATAAACCTAAAAATACATTGAAAATTCTGACACCATCAATACTTGCTACAACATTTTCTATCGGAGTATTGAGTATTTTTAATGTTGAGATAAATTTATTCCATGTCCTCGCAATATTTTTGATAATAGGCTTCGGACTGGATTATTCGGTATTCAAAGCAGGCGGAATAAAAGGTTCTAAAGATGCGGTGCTATTGTCATGCTTGACAACGGTATTTTCATTCCTGCTCCTTGCGTTGACGAATTTCAAACTCATAAGCTCACTTGGTTTAATACTTAGTATCGGATTAAGTGTTTCGTATCTTACAAGTCTGATTTTCGAGTATGAAAATAAGGAGCAGGTAAAATGAAATGGCATCAGGTAAAAGAACAGGCCGCAGGAATAAAGAGACTGTTCCTTTTATATTACATACATAAGCTTTTCGGACGAAAAACCGTAAAAATTTTAATATATTTTATTACACTGTTTGCATTCTTCGGGGCAAAAAATATCAGGAAATGTTCAGAAAAATATCTTTCCGTAGTCGGCATAAAACCATCGTTAATAAACCAATACAGACATTTTTTGGAATATTCACTTTCGCTTCTTGACAGAATGGAAGTATTTTCAGGCAGATTTGATAACTCCAGAATTTCGTTTGCCGATGAAAACGCAAAACAAGAACTTGATGCGGATTATGATAAAGGAATCTTTTTCATATGTTCACATCTTGGGAATATAGATGTGATGCGTTCACTATTGAAAGATGATCCTGACAAAAAAATAAATGTGTTTCTTGCCAAAAATCAATGTAAAATATTTAACGATTTTATACGTGCGATAAGTGCCAAAACAACAGTTACAACATATCCCGTAGAAGATATAGGTATGGATACATCTATTGAAATTAAAGACAAACTGACTCACGGACAAATTGTTGTTATCGCCGGCGACAGAACAAGCAAAACCTCAAACAATTTCAAAACAAAACTTTTTAACAGAACAGTTGAAATGCCGCTTGGAGCTTTTAAGTTTGCACAGCTTATGGAAACACCGGTTTACTTTGTATGCCTGATAAAATCTCCTGATGAAACATATAAAATTCACCTTAAAAAATTTATCCCCGACGATAACAGTGAAAAAACTCTGGCAAAGATGCAAAAAGAATATGTGGAATTTCTGGAAGAAAAAACATTATCAGCCCCGTTCCAATTTTTCCATTTTTACGATATGTTTGACTAAAGTAAAATTTTGTAAATATCTTTGTTAAAATCTAACAAAAAATTATTTTACGATTTTTAAAGCAAAAAACGGGAATGGATGGATTATGAAAATAAATTTTTACGGGTTTCAAACAGCCTTCAAAGGCAGAAGAGAAGACCGAAATACGGCTTCTCAACTTAGAAATAATAATAACTACGCACTGAATGAACCTAATCAAAGAAAAATTAATCAGGCAATCGAGAATCTGTCAAATTATTCAGGAGAAGAAAATGTTGAGTTTCTTCTGGATTTGGCAGACAATCTGAAGTACGGCACTAATATAGATAACGGAAAACCCGTAAAAAATGACTGGAAAAATAAACTGAAAGATGCCGCCGAAAAATCACTTGCACATTCAAATCCTATCCTGCAAGAAAAATATCAACCTCAGATAGATAAAATTTTTAATAATCCAAAACCTCTTACCGATGAAGAAAAACAAATTCTTGCATATAAAGATTCTCTCATTAATAGAGCAGATTTAGAATCCCTAAAAAACAACCACGATGAAAATACACGTTCACTTGCAAGAAATCTTGATTATTTTGTTGCTTCCACAGAAATTCCGATAAGCCAGAAACTTTATGTTTTAAAGCGTTTGGACTACTTTATGAGTCCTGACTACAATATCAATCCGCAGCTTAAAGATAAGAAGACTCAAATTCTCGCGGAAATGATGAATGACCTTACGGTCAACACTAAAGAATCAAAGGTTCCTAATATCAAAGCCATTAACCAAAAATCACACGGGATGTGTGCTGCAATTTCAATTACAAGAAAAGCTATTGCATATGAAGATAAGCCTAATTATGTTGATGCACTGCTTTCGGAACTTGATGCAACAGATAAAGTAATGGTTTATGATAGGTTTAATCTTGGCTCTGGCAAACGTATTCCGGTACAAAAAGTTCCTCTTGATTTTGATTATGCACTTTCAAAAGGTTATCGTATAGTTGACGCTTCCGCGACACAGTGGATGAATATTGCGGATATGTACGGCATAAATAACGAAAACATGGAAGAGTACAACCCTTTTGACAAACTTAACTTTGATGCTTTTCAGGATGTACACTTCAATCAAAATTTTGAAAATAAAATGCTGATGAGAAAGCAATGCGTTTATCAAGCTCTTTCAAAAGCTCAGGATGAACTCGGCTCTTACAAATCTATGCTTCTGAAAAAAGCAACGTCAGAAAACGAAAATCATCAGAATTTATTCAAAAATATTGAATTATCATCAAAATACAACGGGTTAATAAGAACAAACCTGAATAAGGTTCTGCCCGATTTAGATAAATCACAGACTAATTCACTTGTTTCTAAATTAATAACACTTGAAAAACCTGTATCGGAAAAAATAAAGAAAGAAACTGCAGACATACAGCAATATTGCTTTATCCCTAACGAAGAATCCTCACAAAAAGCTAAAAAGGTAAAACAATTCCTTATTGATAAGTATAATGCTGATAACACTGCAGAACTTTCAAAAGCTGCACAAAATATCGCGGAATCAATAGAGCAAATAAACGATTTAGGTGAAAAAATCAATCCTACGCATACTCTTGCTAAAAATATCGCATTAGCAAGAAGAGCCTATGAGACTGAAGCCGCATATAGAGCAAGTGTGCTTATAAGTCTGCAGGAACCTGATATTTTGACGGATAAACTGATTAAATATAACATTCCGGATAGAGAAACCAGAATTTCAAACGGACTTGAAAAACTTATTAACTTACTGGAAAACACAAATAATCCGGCACTTGAACAACATCTGGCAAATTTATTCCAAATTGACAGTGCTAATAAAAATGAACTTATAAACGGCGTCAAAGCAATAAAAGCAAATTTTGACGACAACATGACTTATCTTCTGGATGAATTATACCGCAGAATAGGTCTGGGAAGCAGAAGAGAAACTCTTCTTTCAGAAGTCATTGAAAACAAAGAAGAAGTGAAATCCGGTAGTAAAGCAGAGCAAGCAAGACTGGCAGAATGTCTTCAAATCAAGGATTCAAAAAAAGAAGTGCTCTCTGCTCTGGAAAAATTTGAAAAACAATTATCCTCCCCTGACTGTGATGACAAAACATATAACAAAATTTTGAATAAACTCGGATATAAAAATCAGGCTGAACTTTATACCGAAAGATTTCAGCATGTTTTATCAATTATTACAGATGTCAATTCTCTTGATTTTGATGAAAATAACAGAATTTTAAAACAGATAAACGGACTGGATGAAAATGCCACACTAGAAGATTTATTGAATGTGTTCAGAACAATCGGCAACACTTTCAACAACATATCACAGGACATTGAAATTGCAGCAAATGTTATAAACACATGTGCAAATCCGGATATGAGTTTAATTATGGCAAAAGGCGGTAAAAATACCATTTCGTCCATCAATGATACCTATATGGTTATTAATGAAATGGAAAAACGTGGAGAACTCGTTCCTGCCAAAGATATGAAAAAATTGCAGAACAGATTTAACCAAATTGATAAAATTCGCTCACAGGACGAATTTTCAAGCCGTCAGGGCAAAATATCCAAACCTGAACTATATAAACTTTCTCAAAGTGAAAAAGATGCCATAAAACTTATTAACCAAAAATTGAATAAAACTTATGCGGAAGTTTCCAGAGCACTAAATTATCAGTATAAAGAAATAAAACCGCAGCTAGAAGAACTGAACCGTTATATAGGCACAAATGAAGGTAAATACTGGATGAATGGAGAAGGCCACAGCGGTTTATACAGTTCTCAGCAGGTAAAAATATTTGAACAAATAACTGATAGACCATATTACAAAGAAGAAAGCATTGATACCGCAGTTGACATTATTTTGAACGGAGCATACTCCGGAGTATCGTCAACCAGTGTATTCCATGACCGAATGGGTGCCCATGCACAGTATGTTGCAGATATAAAAAAAATAGGACCAAATCAAAAATATGCACTGTTTCACGATAATACATGGGGAGCTTCTGAACATGAAAATACATGGGTTGATTCTGAAGGCATCACCAGAACCGACTACAGCGACAGACGCGGCGGAGAAACGGGGTATATAACTGACGAAACCTGGAAAAACGGAAACTATCTGGAAGATCTCACTAATAAAAAAGGTAATTTTTCACCTGAGATTATTAACAATAGAATTTATAAAAAAATAAATCCAGATTATGACAGCGGATACAACTTCGCACTCATTCGCAGTATCATTATAAACGGGAAAAACCCTAAATATAAAACTATTGCAGGTGCAATTAAAGATACTATTTATATTCCTGAGACACGCTGGCTTTCTTCTTTGGACAAGCTTGCATCTGAAATGTCAAAAGAAGAAATAAAAAAGGCAAACCTCGGCCTTGAAATTACTTCAAAAAACTATAGAAAACAATATAAAGACATTATGAAACGGATTGAAAAAACTACGTTCAATTCCGGAATAAACTCGCGTGAGGATTATAACAAACTTGCAGATAATGATATTATAAAAATAACCTTTGAAAAAATTGCCACTCAACTGGCAAATCCGAACTTCTATATGTCAGAAGAACTTGCAAATGCAAAATCATTATCAGACATCAAAAAAATTAAAGACAAGTTAAAAGTAAACGCAAAAAATGATTTCTACTATGCTTTCGGAAAAGATAAAGATATTTTGCTTTACTATGCTTACGAACATAGCAGAAATGTATCAAAATCTCTCATTGATATCCTTAATAAAAATAATGTCAAATATGAGTATGATATTATACCTAAAATTTTTAACAGTACAGCAGCCTATACAAAAGAAGAAGAATCTCAATTCACAGGAAGTATAAAAGATTCAATCAATTTTGTTATCAATAAAACAATGAAACAATTTGATGAAAATATACCTCCAACCGAAGAAAGTCTAAAAGCTAGAGAAGAATTCAAAACATATTTAACAGACTTCCTGAATGAAATTATGTACTTCAATACCGATGACTTGAAGTCCATGAAGTTCAGGGCTCAGGCTGTACGTAAATGGATTGATAAGACTTTCGACCCTGTAAGCGACGAAAAATTCGTTGAAATTTACAGAAAACTTCAGGATATGACAACGGAAGAATTCAATAAGTACACATCAAACCTGTCAGATGAAGATTTGGGTATAAAGCAGATAAGCGGATATGATGTACTTGCCAGCGTTAAAGCTGCTAATGATAAAGCCGAAACAGCACTTCAGAACAGACTGTTTATGGATGAATACGTCAAACAGGTCAAATTAAGTAAAACAAAACCTGCATATAAGTATCAAAAGAACCAAAAGAGTCTCCGCGGAGCATTCTATACCGGAAACAGGACTTTTGACGATATTTATATAACCTTCCTCAATTCAATGAAATCTCTTGAGTATGAGAAAATGTTCAATCCTTATAAAGATATTAATTACAGAAAATATAAAGCAATGCCGGCATATCCGAAAGTTGAACTTGTCAGGGAATATGCCCTTGACAGTAAAATTCAGGATATTAATAAAATTACAACAGAAACCCTGTATGGAATCAAATCGCGTAAAAGTATTCTGAACACTATAAATACAATAGAAAAACTTAGTGAATACATCGGAAAAATTCCTGATAACAAAACTTTATCAAAAAAAGAATTTAATATCCTTAATACGCTGGCAGGAGAATACATAACGAACAATTACACCGATCCTGATGCACAGGATGCATTGAATGCAGCTTATCAGATACTTCAGGCTGACAAAACGACACCTGCCGGAGAATTTAAAAAATTAATAGATATAATCTCTGAAGAATACAGGGCAGTTACAAAAACTAATGAAGATCACCCGTTTGAAAAGACAAATAAAGAGAATATTCAATCGTTGAAAGAATACTTCAATGAGCTGTTAAATTACAATATACCTTCCCGTTACCAGAGAATACTACGCGAAGATTTACAAAACTGGATACGCGAAGAATTTAAGAAAAAAGACAGAACTCTCGGAAATAGAACAGGAGCATTTGAACTTCGAAGCAAGCTTGATGAATACGGTATAAAAAATAACACAAGAGGAAAACTGGAAAACTTTATAAAATTACAAAATGCAATATACAGCGTAAAGCTTCTCAAAGACTCCGAAAACACGGATAAGTCAGAACTGGAACTGATGCAGGCTGAAATAAATAATGCAGCCGAAGAATATATCAAAAAATATGTCAAACCCGAATACCAATCTCATGCACACAGGCTTATAAAAAATTGGATTAACAATGAATTAAGAGGAAAAATCAAATCAGGTTACAATCCTCAGATGTGTGAAGCAGCAAAAAATAAATTTGCGGAAGATTTCAAGAAATATCATTATTCAAAACAGCCGGTAGAAGTCTTTAAAGACTACCTTATGGCTGCGGCAAAAGATTCACCGACTGCTAAATACAAAGATTCATACAAAAGATTTTTGGAAAATCATCTCACTACAGCAATGCTGATAGATATTCAGGATTTATTAATGGAAGCTGTACAAACAGGAAACGCAGCAGAAGTCAAGAACTATTTTAAAGACTATTATGTAAACCCGTATAACAATCCGTTCCCGTTAACAATGGATTCTGAAGAGTCATTAAGTTATATGACCAGAGCATTACTCGTAAACAACAATTTTGAAACCGCAAAAATGTTTGTTGAAAAACTCGGACTTGCTGAAAAAGTTATTGATTTTGAAACAAAAGAATTTGACCATTATGATGCCGACAAAATTATCAAAAAAATAATTAATATTGTCACGGCAACACAGACAAATTTAAAAGCTGCAAGAACAGAGTTTGACAAACTTGTCCAAATCATTGATACGTCAGAAGATTTTGAAAAACTTATTGATGAAGCAAAAGCAAACATAATAAAACAAACCAAGAGAAACAGCCGACAAAACGAAATAAAAACCTATCTTGAAGCTCTTGATAATGCAAAAAAAGAAATACTGGAAGGTACAGACTATAAAAAATCATTCATTCTTCAACAGCATATGGATGATGCCATTCAAAATGTTATTCAAAAAACCAATGCTGATTCAGTCGAACACCAGCAGTATTTAAATATGTTGATTCAACTATATTCGTTCTTCGGGGAATTAAGCCTGCCTGAATATTCAGAAGCTTACAAAAAACAACAAATCCTTGTTGAAAAATTCGAAAAGTTTAGAAACAATTACGAAAATTCATTGAGAAAACTTCAGCAGATTTGTTCAAATGTTCAGGTTACCGGTATATAATTCTAAATTTCTATGAATGCACAAATTCTTCACTACCGCAAATTATAGCGGTTAAAACAGCATTTTTATATTTTCCGCAGCCGGTGTCAATGCATATTTTGTCATCCTGCACAAGCGGTTCATCAAATTCCGTATGCCCGAATATAATCTTTTTAGCTAAATCGTGTTTGTGATAAATAAAATCCCCGCGAATATAATAAAAATCAACCTCATTCTGTTTTTCCAGAGGGATTCCCGGACGAAGCCCCGCATGGATAAAAAAGTATTTGTCCGTTTCGTAATAAGGCCGCAGGCTGTCTAAAAACTTACCATGAACTTTATAAATATTTTCAAAACTGCCGTAACTTTCAACGGTCTGTACTCCTCCATAGTTCCAGAAAAGATATTTATAATACTCATCCCCTTTTCTTGCATTTAAATAAGCATATTCATGTGACCCCTTAAGATAAGTACATTTACAAACATCAGACATAGAAATTATTCTATCAATAACACCTTTTGAATCAGGACCCCTGTCTATGTAATCTCCAAGGAATACAAGTTCATCGCTAGATGTAATATTTAATTTATTTAACAAACTGTCCAACTTTGCTAATTCGCCGTGGATATCAGTCATTGCAATTAATCTGCCGGACTTCATACCATAATTATACCCCAAAAATCTTGTAAATCTTATTCATATATGATATTATTAATGTTGTTTATAAAGAAGGGTCTGATATGAAAAAAATTTTGTTAGTTTTATCTTTGATGTTTTTTGCAAATTATGCTCAGGCATATGAATATCCTGAGTCAATAACAGGTTATCTGGATGTAAACCAGAAAGTAACATACAGTAACTCAACAAAAACCTGGTCAAGACTACCTCAGAATAATGCCATAACCTTTACCAAACATATGACGGTAGGAACAGGCAGTTTTTCTGAATTTTTAAACCAGAAAAAATATTACAATACAAACACAACCATGGAATTTTTTGACGGCAATAAATTGATTGGCTATAATCAGCACCTTCTGAAATTCTTTGAACTCGGTTTTGACGGAAATAAGATTACACATAGAGAACTTTCCGTTCCTGAAATTCAAAAATTATTCCCTGATACAGAAATTGTCAAAGTTTCAGATTTTAAAAATGATAAAATAACTCTTAAAAAACCATTTAGAAAAACAAAAACTTTTCTGCTTATAAATGATACCAACAGGGATTTCTATAAATATTCATACGAAAAACACGGTAATGGTACAGAATTAATAAAATCAATTTTAGAAGTTAAAAAGCCTAAAAAAATTGTATTTTCACATTTCGGAAGCAGAGATGAATTGTTTCCCATACTGACAATTCGTGTCAGAAACAGTTTTTTCTGTAAAAAATAGCATTATGAAAAAAGTTTTAATACTTATTTTAATATTACTGATTGCCCCTGTATGTTATTCATACAGTTTAAACGGTTTTTCTGAACAGTTTGCAAGAAAATTCAAAAACTGTGAACCTTTTAATGAAGAAATAAGTTTTAATGCAAACGGAACTGTTTATCATGACAAAAAACAGATTATGGGCTGGTTTGGAGATTTTTGCGGTTACAGACAGACTGTCAGAACTTCGGGAGCAACACTTTATGCAGCCTGTGCTTTTACAAAACAGCAGGTAAACATTTTACACAATGCACTGCTTATTCAGCCTAAAAGCTTAGGTGGCAATAACCCTACTCAAGATATATGGGACAAATATGTGCTTAATCCGCAAAATTGTAAACTGTCAAGCAAAAATATATTTAAAGAAAATTCCAAAGTTGATAAACGGTATCTGCCAAACTTTTAAATAAAGTTTTGTAAATGTTATACAAATTTCCCTAAAGATTTTCACAAAACATCCGATGTATTGAGAGTGAAGTTTTTTAAGGAGTAAGATTTATGTACAATTACGAAAAATTACAGGAAAACATTAAATCCAGAAAAGAAGAAGAGTTCAAAGCTTTAAAATCTGAAATTAACAGCCTTGAAGCATTTTTTGAGAAATATTTAAAGATATTTTTTGAATCATCTTCAGCAAAAGCAGAACGGGATTTTAATGTAACATCACTTTAACACCGGAAGCCGGAACCATTTCCGGCTTCTTTAGATACTATTTTATATATAATTTAATGAGACCGTCCTGTACGATAACCTCACCTCTAATAGGTTCACCCAAATAATCAGAAGGAGGAATTCTATGTCCATCAGTATTTTTCAACATATTTACGATGATATTATTAAATTCATTACTGCCGGTATCTTTAAAAATTTTGCGGTTTACGAGCTTGCCGTCTGCCGTGACAGTGAATTCGATTTCACAGTGTCCTGAACCGTTAAATTGTTTCGGTTGAATATTTGAATTTAACATATTCTGCAGTGATTTTTTATAAACATCAATAGTGGTACCGCCCTCCTCAACAGGAGTATAAGCAGGAGTATCGTTCCAGATTGAATCAATATCAGGAATATTTGATATCTCAGCAGACACTGAAGGTTTTGGTTTTGCCTGATGCTGTCTGCGGGATTTTACAGGATTATAAAAGAAAAGTATTAAAATTGATAAAATTATACATAAAATGAATATTAACAATGATACAAAATCCGTCAATGACACTTTCCTTGAATTTTGTACAGGAATATTCTCATTTTCAAAAACGAATTCATCATTTCCGCAATCACAATATTTAACTTTAGTTGTATATAGTCTTTGACAAACAGTACATCTGAACATACAAAAATTCTACTAAAGAAAATATTGCTTGAAATCCTCTCATTAAAGGATGATTTAACTTTACTTAATAAGACGAAGAATAACCGTCTTATTAATCACAGGCTTTGCAACATATGCAAATGCAGTTACAATAATACATGCTGTCATTAATATAAGTAAAAACACAATCACACTCTGCTTATTCATAATATTGTATCCTTTCAAAATCGTTATAATTGTCAGGTGTGGCAAAAGTATTCTCAATCCATATCATATAAGAGCCGTCAAATCTGACAGAACGACGTTTGGTTTTTTTAGGGAATTTAAGAAAAGATTTGCCGCTATAACTTTCTATAACAGGAAGAATTGTTTCAACTGCCTCCTTTTGATAAAACGGATTAGAACACAAAACACTTATATTTGAAACACGCTGTTTGTCATCAACGTTAAAAGAAAAGAAGAAAATCGTACCGAGAGGTGCCGGAACAGTTGCATCTTCCATAATTTTGTTTTGAAGATCACTTCGCCATTTATTCCAGGCGATAGTTTCCTCTCTTTTTTGTAAAATTCTACCTTTTATAGAATTGTCAATAGGTTCAGAAACTTCAAATTCTTCTTCCGGTTGTTCTTCAGGATTTTCAACATTTTGAGGAAGATTTTGCTGCGGGGGAGTAATAAAATCTTCTATAGAATATTTAGGAGGCGGAGTTTGAGACATCTGCTGCTGTTGTTTTTTTTGACCGCTTGCCATTTGATAAAATTCTGACGGTTCAATATGGACAGGTGTCTTTATAATTCCTGATTCCTCCGGAACCTGTGCTATAATTTTCTTATTTTCAACCTGCGATTCTCCCATCCTTAAGAGTTTTAATGTTTGCAAACTTGCCGGCTCTTGAGAGTACTGAGTCATTTTAAAATCTTGTTTTACCAGTACAAAAGGCTTATGCAACTTCGGTCCGCAGGCCCAAACAACCAGCGTAAGCACCATTGCGGCAATAAACATTAAAATCTTATATAGCTTCATAATTAATCTTTATCTATTTTTGCAATTAATTCATCACAAGCATACATATCAAAACAGGTTTGACTCAACATTAGAGTTTCTGCAATCAACAGAGCTGTAGGTACCAGTGCCGCAATAATAGATAATCCGATACCTTTTAAGTCACCGCCGATTTCCGTCATAAAATATGATACGTTCATTGTAAATTCAATACAAATAATTGTTACGGCTATAGCGAGGAATTTATTTTTATCGGCATTCAATTTTCTAACACCCTCAATACCGAAAATATTGACACCATGCTGTCTGTAATCGCTAAAGCCATCCTGTTTAATAACTTCTGAACCCTGAATTTTCTTAGACGCAGTAAATGCCCCGACAAAAGCAAAAAATGCAAAAATAATCAAGAAAGTTGCAAGAACGAGAAACACAGGACTGAATCTCAAACCTGAAATTCTGACCCATCCCGCAGCTTCAGGGAAACACATTGCAAGAGTGTTAGATACACCATATGCCAGAAACGGAGCTGTTAAAATACCGATAACAACTTCCCCGCTGGCTTTAAGCTGCAAATTAAACAATCTGTCTTTTATATTTTGCAGTTTTGTTCTGCTCAAACTGTTAATATATCTGTCAATCCAGAGTCTGTAAGCCTTTAAAACAGCTTCAAAATCTTCTCTGAATTCATACTTATTCAATGTAGCACTCCATTCAAGGCTGTTACATTTAAAATATCCGCAGCTTATGGCAAGACAAGTCATTATACCTACAAAGAACAAAGATATAAATATTGCAAAAGTTAAAAAGTTGTTGATATTTACAAAATAAATAAGATTCACAGCATAAATACCAAGAATAAATATTGTTGACACAAACATCATAAAATTCTGTGCAAAATGCGATGTCTTAACATGTTCTTTTACTGCATTATTTTGCAATGATAAATATACACCCTGTTTCAACATTAAACAAATTCCGGAAACTATTACTGCATAAATCCCCCAAGCTTTAATATTCGTAGGGAGATACAGATATCGCTCCGCTTCTTCAATGGTAAGCCCCATAAGGTAATTTGCAACTGCAAAAGAACTAACTATGGCACTTGCAAACATTGCAATATGCAAAAATATATTTGTTCTCGTATTAGCAGCAATTTTATTTTTTAATTCATTAATTGAAAAGGCAACCTGTTTAATAATAGCAACACGGGCTTTTTCAATAGGCTCACGCTGTTTTTCTATTTTCACTCTTGTAATTGTTGCCTGATCATTACCGTAAATACGTTTTAAATCGTCTTCGGTTAGTTCTTCACTTTCAATGGAAGTTACAGTCTTATGTCCTGCATCGACTTTTACGCTGAGGAATTCGTTAGTTCCGGCAAAAACAATTTTACAAATATTTGTAACCTCAATTTTTCCCAGAGGATTACCCTTAAACAGAATCCTTTCATTCTTAAAATTATTTGCTACAAAGCATTTACCGGTAACTTTATCAAATTGTACCGTCAATAAAACATCGTAACCGACATTAATTTGAAAGTCACATTTAGGGTTATTTCCTATATTAATTAAATTCTTATCTTCAAAAACTTTTTCCTGAGTGGAAGAAGAAATTATAACTGCCATAATTTACCTCATATTTATCTGTCCAGGGCATGAACAAATCTTTGAATTGCTTTATCAGTATTTTGTTCAGGAGAGACAATCAACTTTTTCTCACCCAGAACAGGATTTAATTTTTCTTTTACTAAATCAAGTTTTTCCGGATGAGCGTATAAAAACATCATAGCCAAATCCGGAGCATATTTTTGAACATTTTTCACATTCTGCGGCAAAGTTTCCCAGTTAATCTGTTTTTCTATTGCTCCTTCGTTTTCCAAATCACCGAGCACAACAACAGCAGGAAGATAACCATTCTTTTTCATTTCAAGACAATGTGAAAAAGCTTTTTTCAGCCCAAGCCCGTAAGCTGTTCCGAAATCCTTTTTATCATACTGTGTAAAAGCATCCATTGCTTTTTCGATACCGGAACCGTTAAAAGGAGCACCTTCATATATTAAATAGGAATCTTCTGATACTTTGAGAATTTTTACCTGATCTTCAGGATCAAGAATATTGCAAATCTGTCGCAGAGATTTTTTTTGAGCATCTAACCCCTTCTGGTTTGAAGCAGATGAATCCACTACAAATATAACTGCAGCAGGTTTAAAGTCATCTACCTTAATACTTCTTAAACCGCTCCACACAAGCTTCCCTATAATAGAAAGCCCCAAGATTATTAAACCTACCGTAATTAGTCTTTTGTTCATATTGCCAACTCTCTTATCAAATAATAGCATACTTTACCTCTGAAATCAATATTGCCACATTTAAAATGCCCGTGGTATAATCAAAGATACATTAACAGAAGGAGAGAGTATGGAAAAATTAATTGAATTAATAATTATTTTTATAACATCTTATCTCATAGGTTCAATACCAACGGGATATATTATCGTAAAAATGTTCACCGGTCAGGATATAAGAAAAGTAGGTTCAGGCTCAACCGGAGCCACTAACGTAAAAAGAGTTATGGGTAAAAAATGGTTCTTCACGGTAATGATTCTTGATGCATTAAAAGGAGCACTGCCGGTGATTCTTGCAAGCCTCTTTGCTTCATCTTTCAAAGGGATAGGTTTGCTTCCGGTAGTTGCGGCTGTTGCTGTTATTATCGGACACAGCAAATCAGTTTTCCTTAACTTTACTGGCGGAAAATCAGTTGCATCAGGTGTTGGAACCATTCTTGCATTAAATTGGCAGGTAGGATTAATGATTGCTCTTATCTGGGCTATTATCACTTATGCTTCAAAATATGTATCACTCGGTTCAATAATTGCACTTGCAGTATCACCGGTTTTAATGTGGTGGTGCAAGGCTCCTGTTGCTTACATATGGTATTGTGCACTGGGTGCTGTTTATATAATCTGGCTTCACAGATCCAATATAAAAAGACTTATTAAAGGTGAAGAAAATAAAGTGAGGGAATAAAATGGATTTTACTGCAATATTAATAGGACTTGGAATAATAATTGCACTTGTAATCATAGGAAAGATTTTTGCAATTCTTACGAGAATATTTTTTATAATAATCCTTGTTGCAGCAATCGCTGTCGGAGCTTTTTTCTGGTTCAACAACAATAAGAATACGGAACCTGCCCAAAACCGGACAGGATGTATAATTGAACAAATTTTAATTTCCGGATAAGTTAAAACTTTTCTGTATTAAGATTTAAACAGGCAATGTAATAAAAAATTACATTGCCTGTTTTCTTTTATATCTATTAATTACTTTCCTTTAATCATCCTATTCAAAACATTGTTACTGCTGAAATTTATGTTATTAACATCAGCTTTCATATCAGCAGAAATATTAGCTGCAGTTTGAACAGACTGTTGCTGTTTATTATCAACTTCATAAGATTTAATCGAGCGTTTACCTGTTAATCTTTGCATAAAGTTATAGTAACCTTTCAGCATGCCTGTTGCATTATTTTGTTCCTCTTCAAGAGCAATAAGTTCATCTCTTGTATGCATACCTACAGGAACTCCGACTGATTTTCTTGTCAGCCATTCTCCGATTGTTGTATTTGTCAGTGTAATCCAGCTCATACCCAGCAGTGAGTTGTTATATTGCGTTCTAAAGGTAGAGTTAAACAAGTCAATCAATAATGTTTGATAGAATAATCTTGAACATTCCTGAACAAAACGTTCTTTAAATTTCGTATCTGCACCTTCAACATCATTACCGTTTGACTTCAGCATAACCATATTATAGTTATCAGTCATAAGGAACCATAATGTTGCAGCTGTTGCGGCAGTTTTTGCAAGATTTGAAAGGTCACTGTTTGAAATATTCGACATACTGTCAACGTTAAAACCTTTCATCATTGAATCCATCACAAAGTCTTTTAATTCTTTAGGAGTTTTCTTACCTTTTAATGCCACATCGCCGATTCTGTCAAGAGCATACTGAAGAGATTGAATATCTTTTTCTTTTCGTTTTTTAGCAGCTTCTTTAGCGGCTTTGGCTGCCTCTTCCGCGGTAAGTGTCTTAGGATTTACCTTGGCAAACCAGCCCGAAACCATTTTTACAGCTTTATTAGCTATTGTATAAGGGAATGTAACTGTATTCCATGCAAATCTAAACGGAGTGATAACAAAATCTGCAGCAATTTTAGCTTTTTTATCTTTCGGTCCGAGATTAATATATTCAACTTCTCGTCCCAATTTCTCATCAAATTCTTTAACTTTAATTGATTCAACAAGTTTTGTAAATTCTTCCGCCTGATCGCCTAATTCAGCTTCTTTTAATTTTGCCATAATTTTTTCAAATTTTTCTACAGGCATTTTGTAATTTGGATTTACTGAAATTTTGTTATATAAATCAGAAAACGGTTTAAATGACTTTTTAATCAAATTATCAAGAGCCGGTACAAAGTGTCTGGCCCCTTTCAACGCAAACCCTGAGGCTATAACAACTCCGGAAGCTTTCAATAAAGTATCGAATGAAAGCAGAGGTTTTTGCTGTTCTTTAGCTGTTGAGGCCTGATTGTTATTAGCTCCTTTAAAGGCCTGTGTAGGTTTTATATCTTTTTCCGGAGCATTATTTTTAAGGTTTTCAGCCCTTGCCTGTTCCGGATTAAGTCTTGTAATATGTTTTCCGTTTGATAAACGTGAGAACATCTCGGTTACAAGAACGGTCGAACCTGTCATCAGCATAATACCGAGTTTGGAATTATTAATATATTTCTGCAACGCACCAAGAGTAACAAGTGTTAAGTAACCGCTTGTAAGAATACGTGCAGTTTCCTGTTTAAATCTGGTTTTCTTTTCTTTTTTAGCCTGTTCAGGATCATCATCCATCATCCTTGACAGGTTATATGCATCATTTGCAAGAAATATTGCCGGCGGAAGTCCTGAAACCAATCTATTTAAGGCTCTTTCGTGTTTTGTATCATAATTTCCGGATTTCGGACTGAATGTTTTCAATTTAAACTGATGAATAGCAGATCTGATTTGATCATCAGGAAGTCCTTTATCATAATAATTCTTTTTAACTTCAAACAACCCTCTTAGAGCATTCATTTCTGCATCATGTTTTGAACGGTGTCTGATATTTTTAAAGAAAGGTTTTTGCAATGTTTTTTGAGCCCAGCCTTTTAGCGGTTTTATTTTTGCAAGCATTTCAACTGTACCATTCAGCATATCTGCAGGCAAGATTTTTACCGGATAAATTAAACCATCCCAGATTAAATGAGGGATGGTCTTTTTATGGAAAATAATATTTCCTTCCTTATCAACATTCATCATTTTGTCTGACAATGGAGACTTTTCCAAGTGCTCATATAAATTTCTGGCACTTTTTATATATTTATCAGCAAAATCAAAAAAGTCAGCTTTATTGTAAGCTATGTCATTAACCTGCTTATATTTAATATTATGAATTAATTTAGATACAGAAAGACCTTTAAATGATAAATTCTCTGAATTTCGATTTAAAGGTCTCTTAATATCCGAATTATTTAATTGTGACATGTATTCCGCTGAAGGGGATAATGGTACCTGCTTTGGAGATACTGCCCCGTAATCCTTTTGCTTAGGCCGTATTAAATACTGAGTTCTTCCTACTAACATTTTCCTAACTTTGTCCTTCCCGCATGTATTTTTACGTGAAAAGGACTTTTTGACAAGTCCATGAGTAAGAAAAATTTACGATAATTTACAATTCAAATATTATATTAACCGAACAGCCCGCCTATAATGTCACCAGCCTTAGAAAGCCAGTTACCTCCCGAACTTCCCTCGGAAGCACCCGATTCGGAAGAACCTTTGCCGAACAATTCACCAAGCCCGCCGGTTATAGTTGAAACGGCATCCCCGATATTAAATCCGCCGCCACCGCCGGAAGCTGCAGCCTGAGTAGTACTGCCACCCTGCATATTCGCATATGCCATTTGTTGTGTCTGCTGCATATACATCATATTCATGGCATTTTCAATTTTTGATTTTTCAGCGGAATTTATATTTCCGTCACCATTTGAGTCATACATCGCGGCAAGCTGATTCAAATCAACATTAAGCCCCATCATTGCAGCAGTTTGTGCAAGTTCGGCCATATTTGCCTGCGTATTTTCAGCCGCTCTTGTCTGCCTGAAAATAGACGATGCTTCCCTGCCTGCAGCCTGAAATGAATTTCTGTCACCAATAGCTCCGGACTGAGTTTTATAACTTTGCAAACCAATCTGCATTTGTTTGCTCAACTGCGTACTATACATGTTTTGCATGTTATTGTTTCCGCTGACACCCATAAACGTATTCCTTTATTATATACTCTATATATATTTTAACGTATTTTTCGTTGATTTATTGCTAAGGAATACAATTAAATTTAAACAAGTATTGATATAAGCGGGTTTCAGCCATTCATAAATCTTAACAATTAATAAATTTGAAAGTTATAAACTTTGAATAATTTTCACGACCAGCTTTTTAAACTTTTCTTTTGCCTTATTGGTTGTGTCAATAACCTCTTCGTGAGAAAGTTTTTCTCCGTCATGAGCAGATGCAGCATTTGAAATACAGCTTATCCCAAGGACATTCATTCCGCAGTAATTAGCAACAATAGCCTCCGGAACAGTTGACATTCCTACAGCATCAGCACCGAGAAGTCTTGCCATGTGGATTTCTGAAGGGGTTTCATAACTCGGTCCTGAATTCGCAAAATAAACACCCTCTTTCAACTCCAGACCGAGATTTTTTGCACAATCTTTCGCAAGTGCTATTAAATCTTTTTTATAAATTTCGGTCATATCCGGAAATCTTTCGCCCAGCTCAGGGTCATTCGGTCCTACAAGCGGATTAGCCCCCATAAAATTAATATGGTCTTTAATAAGCATTAAATCCGATGGTACAAAAGTTTCATTGACGGCACCGGCAGCATTTGTCAGTATAACAGTTTTCACGCCGAGTTTCTTCATAACCTTTACCGGATAGGTTATTTCCTGCATGGTATGCCCTTCGTAAAAATGATTACGCCCCTGCATCATGACAACATTTTTTCCGCCGATACAAGCAAAAACCAATCTGCCTTTATGTCCCTGCACAGTTGATTTTATAAAATGAGGTATATCTGAATATGGAATGGCTATATCAGAGTATTCATCAGCAAGTTCACCCAGACCAGAGCCAAGTATTACAGCTATTTCAGGTCTAAAAGTTCCGATTTTTTCCTCAATAAACTTTATTGTATCTTCCATATAAACACCCCTTCTTAATATACAAAAAACCACAGGAATACATACTCCTGCGGTTCTTGACAAAAATAAATTAACCTACCAAACGGTTATCATCGGCTTCCGATGCTTTAACCATTATGGCATGTTCAACAGGATTTTCTCTTGTATATCCCGTATCGTAATTTTCTTCAAAAGCAAATTCATCATGGGCCTTTTTAGCCTGATTTTCATCAACAAGTTTTTTGGCAAGTTCAGCTATTTCATAAACAAGCTGATATCTGTTGTCGGTATTTTCATTCAAATCCCATGCTACTTTTATAATCTGCTCCATTGTAAACCTCACATTTCTATTTTTTAAGTTACTTATAATGATATAATATAAAAAAAATTTTCGCAAGTAGTAAAAAATTTCGAATTTATGTATAATGAAAAGTATGAATATCAAAGACAAATTTAAAATATTTCAGTGGTTGGAAGTTTTAATATGGATAATTATTTTAAGTATTGTACTTCTCGGGGTTAAACATTATAACTTTAAAAAGCATAACGAATTAAAAAGATATCAAATATTTTTACCTGATGTTGACGGACTGATTTCTGGTTCTTCTGTCAGAATGATGGGCGTTCAGATAGGATATGTTGAAAATGTCCAGATTGTTGATGACAGAGTTTATGTAAAATTTGTTCTTACAGTACCTGATGTAACGTTACCCAAAGGGGTTATCGCAACAGTTGAATTTAATGGAATGGCAGGGTCAAAATCTCTTGAAATATACCCGCCTGACAGCACCAGTCTTGCAAGTAATAAACTTATTCTTACTCAAGCTCCGAAAAGATTAAATTCAGCACTGGGCTTGCTTTGTGATATGTTCAATCAACTCGGGGCTATGATTCAAAAAGGCGTATATTTTTCGGAGGAGGTTGCGAAGTTCATGCCCGAACCGAAGCCAGTATCTCTGGACGAAAATGAAGAAATGATTAAAGAGGTTGATAATTTGCTTGACGATTTATCCCAAAAACGAATAGAATTTAAAGAAAAAACAAAAGAGAGGATAAAATATGAAGACAGAAAAAGTGAATATCATCAGCAATCCGGTAGTTCTGGAGAACTTACGGATAATGAGGGACAAAAACACAAGCAGTCAGGGGGTTAGAATTGCTACGAGAAAAATTACAAGATGTCTTCTATACGAAGCGTCCAGAAATCTTCCTCTGGTAAATCAGGCAGTTACAACTCCGCTGACAACATTTACAGCTAAAGTTATTGATCCTGACATAAAAATTATTATATCTCCGATATTGAGAGCCGGATTAATTTTTACGGATGAAGCAATCGATATTCTTCCACAGGCCTGTATCAGACACATCGGGATGTACAGAGATGAAAAGACATTAAAACCTATATGGTACTATAATAAAGTCCCGATGGAAGCCCCTAATCCTGAAAAATTTTATATTTATCTTACCGATCCTATGCTTGCAACCGGCAACACACTTCTTGAAGCTATTAAACTCTATGCTGACAAAGGAATCCCTATTGATAATATAAAAATTATTTGTATAATTGCAGCACCCGAAGGAATAGAAAATATTCAAAAACATTATCCTGACATAGAAATAACAACCGCAGCGGTTGACGATCATTTGAATGAAAAAGGATATATTGTTCCGGGAATGGGTGATGCAGGAGACAGAATTTTCAATACATAAAAAATTTTAATCTTTTACTCTGCAAATAAGAAACTAACCTAACTTAATACCATTAAGCTGACAGAAAGATTTCAAAACATTTTTTGCTTTTTCAATTTCAATATGAACCGTGTTATTTCTTGTCAATTTAACAAGTTCGGTTGCTTTTGAATACATTCTGACAGCTCCGTTCAGATACTCACCTTGCATATCAGATTCAACAAGTCCGGCTTCCTGAAAATATTTGCCATACATCAAATACAGACGTGAAAGTAAATCGTTCATATTATAAGTTTTTGCTGTTTCAATAGCCGTTTCTATATACATTTTAGCTGTATCCAGGTCAGATAATGTGATAGCAGCTTTTGCAATCACCATTTTCAAAAGAACTGCAAAGAAATAATTATCAATCTTAGGATTTTCAGCAACTTCAAGAGCCTGCATAGCAATTTCCTGAGCGGCATAAGGTCCGTCTGTAATTAATGTTGCATCAGATATTAAATACCAGTTCAATAAAGCTCCGAGTGCCATTTTTTCTTTTGAAAAATATGTAATCTGGTCGTTATAAATTTCAAGAGCCTGTCTTGTCTGGCTGTTATCTTTGAATATTTTACCAAGTAAAGATTTCAGAATATTTTTTGTAAAATTATCGTCGTTATTATTGGCAAATGTTACTATCTGGAATAAATCTTCCTGCAAACCGTCATAGTTTTTCCTGAAGAAATTATTGATAATATTAATTAAATTCCATCGTAAAACAGCCTCGTTATCCATAGAAAGTTTATATTCCTTCAGAATTTCTTCAAGCAATTTTTCAGAAGAATTGAAGTCACCTTTCATAGTATTTGCAAATGCAAGTGCGAGTTTACATTTACCGACAAAATTTTCGTCACTGACGGAATTTCTTTCAATGACGTCAAACAAGATTGTCAAAATTTCAAAAGAACGATCATTACCCTGCATAATCAATGCATTTGTTAATATAAGATAAGTCTTAAGCCAGCTTTCAAAAACCAGATCAAGAGGAATATTAAACTTTGTATAAGTTTTTCCGAGATATTTATCAAAAACAGGCATAATCTCGTTATCAACCATATTAACTATCTGACCGCAATTCCCGATAGCAAGCAGAGCCGGCAATTCTTCACACTTAACCATAGCAATTTCCAAATCCATTTCAGGATTAGTCTTTTGAAGAACCGCATCAACACATTCCACATTTCCGAAATAATTTCCTGTCTTAAGACAGCAGCTTGCCATATAACCCAGAAGTTCAATTTCTTTCGGTACATCACCCGCTTTTTGAGCATTATCAATAGCATCAGGCAAATAATCCATTGCCTCTGACGGATTGTAGTCCGAAAGAAGCTTACCGAGTCTTTCCGATATATTATATCTTATTTTCAAAGTCTCACTGTCATCAAGTTCATTTATAAGTGCGAGACACTGTTTCTGTGATATTGCATAAAGATTTGCATCACCTATGTATGCCGCAAGACGGGTATTTCTGGTCCAAATATCCAGAGCTAACTGCGGATGTTTCAAATTCTGTGCCATAACACCAAAAATAGCATTGGAATTTAGTGTAAAATTACCGAGAGAATTGCAAATTTTTGTATTAATATCGACAAATCTTGCATCAGCCTTTGCAGCCTTCATAATAGTTTCCCATAGCAACAAATCTTTAAACCGGTAAAAAATATCATTCAAAGGTGCGACAAAACTTAATTTTTCAAGATATTCAATAATCTCCTCAAACTGATTATCCGTAAACTCAAAAATCTGCTTAATTAAATTAAGATTAATTTTATCACCCAGAACCGCCGAAGCAATAAGTGTAACATAAGCTGTTTTGTGAGCTTCTTTCAATATATCAAGCCGTGCCGCTATAAGATCCGAATAATTTCTGGGCGGCACAAAATCAACCCCATTCTCACTACAATCTAATTTCAAAGCAAGAGCCTGTTCAAGGTATGCAGGATTTCCTTTACAATTTACAAACATTGCACGATTTTCAGGCTCTGTAAATTTAGGGAAATTCTCTGTCTCACTTTTCTTTCTGTGAACAAATTCTATCATTTCTTCAGGTTCAAAAGGAGCAAGGCTTACATCAAGATAAATGTTTTTAGTTGCATCATTAAAATTAAAAAACCCTTTAGCAGGTTTTGCTTCGTTATATATTAATAAAAGCTTAAGATTATCCCAAATATTATCTTTTTTGATAAAATTATTCAAAAATTCGTAAGAAAATCCGTCAACATTATCAAAGTTATCAATAACAAATACGAATTTGCTGTTGTAAACAATATTATCGAAAATTTTATTCAAAAAAGAGTAAGTCTTATTTTTGTTAACCACCAAATCTTCAAATACACCGAATTTTGCAGGATATAAAAAATTCAAAAAATCCAAAACTTCACTATATGAGAGATAAGGAAATTCATTTTGAAAAAATCTGGTTGCATCTTTTTTAAATTTTAAACTGTTAATACAAAAATTAGGCAGATTAAATAAATTAAATAAAATATCCTGAATTAATCCACCCGGAGTAAGCTGAGTAATAGGAGTGCATTTGCCGTATAACCATATAAACTGACTATCCTTTAATTCAGCCATTATTTGAGAAACAACGACACTCTTTCCCAGCCCTCTTGCTCCGCTTAATGAAAAAATCTTTTTATTGGACAAAAGACCTCTCTCCAGCATACCTTTTGCAGCCTTTTGAGATACAAATTTAGCAGGATATTCCAATGGTTCCAAAGATTCAGGCGTAACCGCCCTGACTTTTATCGGTTCATTAAACGTAAATCCGCAATTTCTGCATTTTTTTGCATTTGGAAAATTGACACAACTACATTCAGGACAAAGCTTCAGGATTTCTTCACCGCATTTCCTGCACACGATATCAAAAATAGTATTTACAGTATGACAATTTTTACAGATTAAACCGGTTCTGGTTTTGCAATATGGACATTTAAGCGTATTGTCCGGAATTGTCTTTTTACAAATTGGACACTTCATTATTAGAATCCCGATTAGTTAAACGCTTTTTTCACCTTTTCCATCAATTTAAACAATCTTTTAGATATTTCCGCCTGAGAAAGATTCAACTCCTGAGCAATTTCCTTTTGAGTCATACCTTCATCATATCTTAATTTATAAATTCTCAAATATTGTTTATCCGGCTCAGCGTTATTTACAGAGTATAGAGCATCAATAACTTTTTGCAAGATTTCATTTTTTACCGCTATATCTTCCGGATTACTTTCAAAATCAATAATATTATATTGGATTTTTGCATTGGAATAATTTACGGAAGTTTCGCTTTCTTCATTGTTAAGCGGAATATTTTTAACGGACGAATACCCTTCACGGGTTCTTCTCAATCTGCCGGAATCTTTCAGAACATTAATAATACTTGTTGTGGCGATTTTTCTCAAATAAGCTTCTAACGTTGCATCCGAAGTTATTGTATTCACAATCGGCATGGAACGTTTGCACATTTCATTGAAAAAATCTTCATACAAATCCTCGTTATTAACGAACTTTCTGTCATTCCTGATTAGTTTTTCAATCAGCTCTATTTTATCCTGAGTCAATTCCACGTATTCATTTCCTTATCTTACAGCATTATAACATAGTTAGAAATTAATTATAAGTCCCAGATTAAAATCAGGTGTTGGAACCTCTCCCTGAGCGGGTTTTACTACATTTAATGTTTGTTTAACAGTTTGTAACACAATATCATCAATTTCTTTTGAACCGCTTGAGGTTATTATCTTAGAATCCATTATACTGCCGTCTTTTGACAATTTCAGGGAAACTTTTACCTGATTTGAATATGCATATTCCGAGGCAAGAAGTAAATCACTTGTCAACGTAAGTTTTATACTTCTTCCTGCAGTTTGAAGATATTTTTTCATCTCCTGACTGTATGAAAGATAGTCAGGAAGTTCCCATGACAATTTTTTAACAGACATAACCGCACCATCAGGATTAACCGGTTTTGCTCCGGTAACTTTTGCATCTTTTGATGCATCTTTTTTTACATTTGTAGGCTCTGCCTGATTTTGAGGCATGTCAATAACTTCAGGAGCATTAGCCATCAAATTTGTATTATCTTCCTGAGCCGTAGTCTCAGAAGTTCCAGGTACAGGCGGTAATCCTGTATTATTTTGAGCAGCTTCATTATTCTCCGGAACCGGTTGTGAAATGGCCTCAACATCGGCAAGTTCATTTTTATTTTTCATACTCAGACCAAAAAACGTACCGGCCGCAAGCAATGCCACAAAGATAACCGCACCAATAATTTTACCCTTACCGGCGGATTGTCTTTCCGGAAGGTGAGGCAATGATGGTACAAATCCACTCGTCTCAACAGGAGTATAATTTTCATCTACAAAGTCATCAGACATACCGCCATTAAGCGATTCATTAAATAATGTTCCTAAATTAGAATTATTGCTGTCATTTAATCCGGAATTAGCCGGTGATACCGCACTTAATGCATCCAGTTCGTCCAGACTTCCCGTAAGGGCAGAAGAAGCTGCAGCTGCAGATTGAGCTGATACAGGAGCTGCCGGAGAATCCTGCAGAGGTTCATTAGAATCCAGACCATCAGTAAGTTGTGATAAATCATCAAGCGATATATCTTCAAAAGACATATCATCAGCAGAAGCTTCGGAAGCAGTTTCCGTTGCCGAACTGTTTGTACCCTCTGCCATTTGGGTATCCTGTGCAACATCCATATCAACAGCTTTTGAAATTAAATCAACATCTACATTTGACTCTTCAGGAGAATCGATAATATCATCCACACTCAAAGAGTCAACAGAATCAAGAGAATCCAAAGATTCTAATCCATCTAAAGAAACAGAAGATTCGTCATTGCTTTCAGCTTGAGCCTGAACCTCATTTTGAATTGAAACATCAGTTGCAGGAGCTTCTGCAACAGGAGTTTCCTGCTTTGGAGTTGCTGGTGCCGTATCAAAATCAAACGATAACATTTCCGGTTCCCCTGGCGGCTGTTCAGCCAGACTTCCTTTAGGAGTATGCGGTGTAGTATTATCAACAACAGCAGTATCTTTTTCAGGTTGCGTCTGCATAGTCTTTGGAGCAGCTTCAAAATCAGGAATTGAATCCAAACTGCTCATATCTAAATCACCTAATAAAGCTTTTGCCAGATCTTCCTCTTCTTTTTCTATCGGAATGCTAGTATCTTTCTGAGCCTCTGCAAGCGGAACATATGAGAAAGACTCCATATCAAGCGACTGGAAACCGCTTAAATCAACATCCATAGGAGTTGCCGGCTTTTTCTGTGCCGATGCATTATTCGCAGCAGGAGCAGGTTTAGTATCCATTGATAAATCCATATTATCCAAATCATCAATAAACAAACTATCATTAGCTCCATCCAGCGGTTCAAGTGTTCCGAATGCATCAAGACTTGCGGTTGGTGCTGTTTTTTGTTTGTGTGTTTGATTTTCGCAAGAATTATTCACAGGTCTAATATTATTAAACTCAATGGTCTCACTAATATTATCACCGAGATTATTAGGTTTTGTTTCAACATCTGAAATATCAAGAACTTCATCTTCGCTCAAAGAGACTTCTTCCAGACGGACTTCAGGTGCAATAGCATCAAAACCTGATATATCTACTGTTTCAAAACCTGTTTTCAAGTCTGCTTCATTAACCTGAGGAACAGCTTCAACTTTAGAAAAATCCAAACTGCTTTCAAGAATTGATTCATCATCAATAGAAGGTAATAACCCTTTCTGACGTGCTGTTTCTTCCTGAAGACTTTCAATACTGCTCAACTCTTCCGAATCAGAACCGGTATCATCCGCCATTAAGTCATCCAAAGATGCTTCTGAAAAATTGCCTGCACTAGCTTTTGCAGTAAGTTGATCCAAATCAGCCATGCCGGTCTCTTCATCCGAAAAATCTGATACGTTACCTGTCATCATACCATCGCCAGCAGTCGAATTACCGGCATCTTCAATATTATCAAAAGAGTCCGGCATAGAATCCAGCTCAGGCAGATTGTCCATAGCCAACTCCTCCCCTGAAGACGCCATATCTAATGACGGCAAATCATCAATACTTGCATTCAGCAACTCGTCTTGAGATTCAGTCTCAACATTTTGAGCCACATCCTCATTATTTTTATTTTCAGCAACAGCACTCTGCACTGTTTCAACAGCTGTATCCGCAACTATTTCGGCTGTCTCGGCAAGAGCACCTGCAGCAGCGGCACCTGCCGCAAGAGCAATAGAATCTTCTGCTGCGGCAACAGATTCTGCGATTTCAGCAGAACTTTCTACAGCATTTAATGCATCTACTGCAGATTCAAGATTTGAGACATCGGAATTTTCGTCAAGCCCTTCTGCATCAACTTCTCCAAGTTCCAAATCTTCAACAGCCTGCTCTCCGTTAAGTTCATTGACTTCACCTGTCATTAACTCTTCGTCTTCAATACTTCCTTTCAATTCATCAATAGTTGTGTCAATAACTTCATCATTTTCTGATGTTTCAGGAATTTTCACATACGGAGAATGCTCTGCTTTATATGCAAGCAATTCGAAATTTTCAAATTCAATAAATTTATCTCTTAAATCTGCACTTTTTTGTAATAATTTTAATAATTCTTTTATTTCAGCCGAAGATATATTCTGATCTGCCATAGACACCATCAAAATTTCAGCTTTTTCATTTTCGGTATCGGATAAAGAGTTAGTGGTATTGCCCTTAAAATTTTCAATATAAGTTTTTAAATTTGAAGGAGGCGTCAATTTTTCTTTTTCAATAAAGTAATAATCTTTATTCTGATTATTTTTATTAATTAATTTTGGTTCAAAGAAACCTAAAAAAGAAGCATGAGAATGATCTTCCGCGAGTAAAAGCACAAAATAAACATCAGGAAGAATATCGTATTCAAAATGAGATTTCGGAACAAATATATAGTTTTCATCAAAAACTACACGAACATCAATATGAATATTATTAAGCATAATATCGGATATATCAAATTCCTCAAGAATTTTATGAACTGAATGCATATTATAAATTCTTGAATTATTTATATTTTCTAAAGCCAGATATTTCATACCGAGTTCAGCCCCGAGAGCATTTATATATGCCCTGCTTTTTGTTTCATTTTTGGCAAAGCTCTGTGAAAGTATCCTTGCTTCTGCTTTATCATTCTCTTCTACATAAATTAAAGTTTCTTGTTCCATGCTCATTTTATCTCCTCCTGACAATATAGATTACACATGTTTTTAAAATATTCCAAAATTTTTGTAAATTTTTGTAAAGATTATTGTAAAAATAACGGGTTGGTGACAAAATTAAATTGTCAGTCGTTTTATATAGGTATAAGTTTTAGTGTGAAGTAAAAGGAGGTCATCTCATGTTAAGTGCAGTATCAGGTGTAAGTTTCAGAGGCCAACAGCAGGCAGCTGTACAGGCCGGAAACTCCGCTGAAGATTTTCAAAAATTAATTCAAAGTGAAGGTAAATTTACAACAAAACCCAATACAGAGAATGCAGGAATTCAGCCTGCTGCGGATGCACCTGCTAAAAAAGGAAAAGCAGGCAAAATTATCGGTGGAATTATCGGGGCTATTGTTGTAGCAGGACTTGCTTTGTTCGGCTTGAAAAAAGGAAATGTTTTAAAAATTGATCCCGAAGCTAAAGGGGTTGGAAAATTCACAAGTAAACTTGCCGAAATCGGTAACTGGATTGACGAAAAAATGGTTACACCTGTTTTAAATTTATTCAAAGGTAAAGGAGCTAAAGATGTTGCAGATGCCGCAACTGACGCAGCTGCAGATACAGCTAAAGCCGGAGAACAAGCCGCTGAAGACACTGCAAAAGCAATTTTTGCTTAAAAATAACATGACTCTTTTCTATATAAATACAAAAGCCTTATGTAATAAAACATGAGGCTTTTTAATTTAAAAATTCAGAAAGAATTGTATTACTGATAAGGATACCTTCATTTGATAGTTTATAGCCTGATAACGTTTTCAAAAGATAACCATATTCGGTATATTTCGCTAAAATATCAGAATACTTATTTTCAAAATTAATGCCGAACTTATGATTTATATTATTAATATCCAATCCATCCATTTTGCGGAAACCAAGGAAGATTTCCTCTTCAAGTTTTTCTTGCAAAGATAAAACATGTTCTTCGGCATGCCTGAACGGATTTTCAAAATAATTTTCAAAATTTTTAGAATTTGCATACCTTTTATCGTTAACATACCCGTGTGCAGCCATTCCGAATCCGTAATAATAATTATTATCCCAGTAATTCAAGTTATGACGGGAAGAAAAGTCATTCTTCGCGAAATTACTTATTTCATAATGCTTAAACCCGAAAGGTTCAAGAATTTCTATAGCTTTCAAATACATATCAGCCTGCATATCCTCATCAGGTAAATTTTCCGGTTTATGCGTATAAAAATAACAACCTTTTTCAATTTTAAGCCCGTACAATGAAATATGCTGAACACCGAGAGAAACTGCAATATTTAAGTCTGACACAAAATCATCCGGACTTTGCGATGGAAGTCCGTATATGAAATCAAGGCTAATATTATCAAATCCGCAATTTTGAGCTGCTTTAACCGCATTTTTAACCTGAGAAGAATCATGCCGCCGTGCAATGTATTTCAAAATTTCATCGTTAAAAGTCTGGCAGCCTATGCTTATACGATTAACCCCCGCACCTTTTAATCCTTTAAAGTAAGCTTCATCAAGATTTTCCGGATTTAATTCCACCGTAATTTCCGGTGCAGTATCAAAAGAAAAAAGATTTACGATACTGTCAATATCTTCAACAGACAATATAGAAGGAGTACCGCCGCCGAGATATAATGTGCTCAAATTTTCTTTTTCGTAATAGAAATCAATCTCTTTTTTTAAAGCACTCAAATATCTTTCTTTCAAGTCCAAATCCGGATAAGAAACAAATGAGCAGTAATTGCATTTTGACTTACAAAAAGGGATATGAATATATGCACTCTTAACCATATTTATAAATTACCATATAAATAATAATATTATAGGAACCATAGTCTCGTTTTATAAAGAGTGCTAGCGTTCTTATTAATATTTTTATGCAAAAATTGTTTATATTATAATAGTTAAACAGAAAGGATTTCTATATGAAAATAGCAATATATCCCGGTAGTTTTGACCCGATTACAAAAGGGCATCTGGATATTTTAAAAACAGGTGCCGGAATTTTTGATAAAGTAATTATTGCAGTTGCCAAAAATTCCGAAAAGAAAGGATTTCTCACAGTTGATGAACGCGTAAAACTAATCAGAGAAAGCGTTAAAGATATTGACAACGTTGAAGTCGACAGTTTCGACGGACTCACTATTGAATATGCCAAAAGCAAAAATGCCCAAATCTTAATCAGAGGACTGCGTGCAGTTTCAGACTTTGAATATGAACTTCAGCTTTCTCAAGCAAACAGTGCCCTGTGCAGTGATATTAAAACAGTATTTCTGACAACAAAACCTAAATACAACTTTATATCTTCCAGTACTATTAAAGAAATCTTTATAAATAACGGAGATATATCAAAATTTGTTCCGGAACCGGTATTTGAATTCTTAAAAACGCGTAATGTATCTTAAAATAAAAGATAATTATTTGACAAACATTTTACGCTTATGTAGAATGATATTATTAAGAAAGGTATATGTAGAACCATGCAGCAAAATGGAGTATTTGATTTATTAAAAATGCTGGAATTGTCGATAGACGAAAGTTTTCCGATAATTCCCGGAAGATATGTAGTTGTAAAACCTAAAGAAATAGAAACTTTGATTGACAGAATATATGCATCTTTACCTGTGGAAGTTCAGGAAGCAAGAGCTTTCCTCAGACGCAGAGATGAATTACAGATGGAAGCACAGCAGAAAGCAGAAAAAATTGTTGCAGATGCTCAAGCAGAAGCTGACAGAAAACTTTCTGAAGCAGATTTCATTAAAGCAGTAGAACGAGAAGGTATCAGAATCAGAAATCAGGTTCAGGAAGAATGCGAAGAATTGAAAAGAAAAGCACTTGAAGATGCTGATAATATCAGAATGCAGGCTGCTCAAGATGCCTTAAAAACTAAAGAAGGTGCAGAATTATACGCAGAACAAGTTCTTACAAATCTTGAAAAAAATCTTGCCCAGCAGCAACAAATTGTTAAAAACGGGCAGGTTTATATGGAACAACTCAGGACATCTTCATACAGTGATTATGATTCAGCCTACGCTTCAAGTTCAAATTACAGTATGAAATAAATTTTTATCAAATACTAAAAAGGCCATCTTTCAGATGGTCTTTTTTAATGCAAATTCTTATTGTTTGTTTACAATTTATTTGCTTTTTATTTTGTTTGAGGTATTATAAAAACATAAGCCGATTCAGATAGAATGTGTAACGTTATCACATTCTATTTTAGAAAGGACAAAATAAAGTAAAAATCAATAAAAACAATAAAGGAAATACAGAAAATGGGTATCAAAGGAAAAAATGACAGAATGGTAGTTCTTGCTTGTGAAGACTGCAAAGAAAGGAACTACACTACAGTAAAAAACAAGAAAAACATTAAGGAAAGACTTGAATTAAGCAAGTATTGCCCTAAATGTAAAAAACACACCAACCACAAGGAAACAAAATAAAGAAGTCCGGATGTCAAAAGGTCAAGAGGCCATGTATTTTAATTAGCTTGTCTTCTTGCCTTCTGTCAGCCGAACATCTTATTTGCGTCCTTAGTTCAGTTGGTAGAACGTCGGTCTCCAAAACCGGATGTCGAGGGTTCGAGTCCTTCAGGGCGCGATTTTATAACAATAAAAGGAAATAAAAAACATGGATCCGAAAGTACAGCAAATAGTAAATTCAATACAAACTTACTTCAGAGGTGTAAGAACTGAATGGGGTAAGATTAACTGGCCTGAAAGAAAACAAGTAATAACAGAAACCGTTTTTGTTATTATTATTGTATTTGTATTTACGGTTGCAGTATATTTAATGGATATAATCTTTAAAAGTATATTTGGTTTAATCAAATAACCGCAAACCCCGACATTTGCAGGAAAAATAAAAGATAAGGTGGCTTATGACTAAAAAAGAAAAATCAATGGAAGAACAGCTGAACGAAGATATTCAGGCAGAAAAAGACGCTGCAGCTGAAGAAGAACAGGCTAAAGAAGAGGCTAAAAAAGCAAAGAAAAATCAAAAACGCTGGTACATTGTTCACACATACTCCGGTCACGAAAATAAAGTAAAAGTGAACCTTGAAAAACGTATTGAATATATGAATATGGGTGAAAAAATCTTCCGTGTTGAAGTTCCTCAAAAAACAGTCACCCAGATGAAAGGCGGGAAAAAACAGGAACGTGAAGAAAAAATCTTCCCTGGCTATGTTCTTGTTGAAATGATTATGGATGAAGACAGCTGGTATGTAGTAAGACACACTGCCGGAGTCACTAAATTCGTCGGTTCTGCTAAACGTCCGATTCCTGCAAAAGACAGTGAAATTAAGAAAATTATTAACCGCTCAACTTCAACCACTCAGAAAATTGAACTTGATGTTAAAGCAGGCGACAAAGTCAGAATTATCTCCGGACCATTCGCAGACTTTATCGCAGACATTATTGAAGTTTATCCTGATAAGTCTAAACTTCGTGCAAATGTTTCAATCTTCGGACGTGAAACTCCGGTTGAATTGGAATACAAACAAATTAACAAATTATAATTCAGTTTGGAGAAGTTAAGTATTGAGGTTTATTCCTCACTCACAAAACTTCGCCTATATAGTACAACAAAACGTGGAAGGATTTCTGCCACAGCCTGCAGAAACCGTTAGTACCACAAAAGGAGAAAAAAATGGCAAAAAAAGTAGTAGGAAAAATCAAGCTTCAAATCGAAGCAGGAAAAGCAAATCCGTCACCACCGGTTGGTCCTGCACTGGGTCAGCATGGTGTTAATATCATGGATTTCTGCAAACAATTCAATGCAAAAACCGAATCTCAAGCAGGATATATTATCCCGGTTATCATTGATGTTTACGAAGACAGAAGTTTCTCATTCGTAACAAAATCACCACCGGCACCTGTATTGATTAAAAAAGCTTTGAATCTTTCTAAAGGTTCAGCAGCCCCTAACAAAGATAAAGTTGCTGAAATCACAAGAGAACAGCTTGAAGAAATCGCAAAAATAAAAATGAACGACCTTAACGCAACCACAATGGAAGCTGCAGTGAAAATGATTGCAGGTTCTTGCAGAGCAATGGGCGTTACAGTAAAAGAATAGTAAATGGAAGGAGTTAAAAACTCCGCTAACACCATGAAAGGAAATTTAAAAATGTCAAAATTAACTAAAAAACAGAAAAAAGTGCAGGAAATGCTTGCAGACTTTACACAGCCTGCAACTGCAGTGGATGCATTGAAAAAATTACAGGAAATATCAAAAGAAACATCAAAATTTAACGAAACGGTAGAATGCCATATGAGATTAGGTATTGATGTTCGTCAGGCTGACCAGCAGATCAGATCTACAGTTGTATTACCTGCAGGTTTGGGTAAAACTGTCAGAGTATGTGTTATTGCAAAAGGTGCAAAAGCAACTGAAGCAAAAGATGCAGGTGCTGATTATGCAGGAGCTGAAGAAATTATCGATAAAATTTCAGGCGGCTGGTTTGAATTTGATACACTTATTGCAACACCTGATTGTATGGGTATGCTCGGTAAATTAGGACGTGTATTAGGTCCTAAAGGCTTGATGCCAAACCCTAAAACAGGAACAGTTACAATGGATGTAGCAAAAGCTGTTAAAGATGCAAAAGCCGGTAAAGTTGAATTCAGAGCTGATAAACAGGGTATGATTCACTGTCCTATCGGAAAAGTTGATTTTTCTAACGAAGACCTCGTTAAGAACTATGCAACTTTAGCTGATGCAATTTTAAGAGCAAAACCGTCTGCAGCAAAAGGTACATTTGTAAAATCAGTTTACCTTGCAACAACAATGGGCCCTGGTATCAAATTGGATCCGAAAGTATTTGCTGCTGAAGTTAAAGAATTGGTTTAAGATTTAAAAACCGAATTAAAAAACAAAAGAGTTTGGAAAAAATTCCAAGCTCTTTTTTATTTTACAAGCACAGCTGGCATCAAGCTGCAGCTTTCAATAGAAAACAAGAAAACAATTAATGGACAGCTATTTAAGATAATACTGATAATACAGATATATATTAACAGGGCAGACGTCATGCTTGCACAAGATTAATTGAATATGACGGCTGGGAGATGAAAGCGGATTATCCATGGTTTCAGGCAAAACAACCGGAGGAAGATGATTAATAAATTGACCGTTCAGGCTGTTAATGCTTTAATTGGTATATGAATTACATATTCTATTTTTTAATTGTAATATCAATTATTGCAGGAGCGATAAACGGGAGATTGCCAAATGTCGTCAATGCAATACTATCCGGTGCGGAATTATCGGTAAAAGTTGCATTTTCGCTTATCGGAATAATGGCATTCTGGCTCGGTATGATGAAGATTGCAAAACAATGCGGACTTATTGAAATAATAGCAAAACTCATAAAACCGGTAACGAAACGTTTATTCAATGAAATTCCGGAAGATTCACCGGCAATCGGAGATATTGCAATGAGCTTTTCCGCAAATGCATTCGGGCTTACCAATGCCGCAACCCCAATCGGAATAAAAGCAATGGAGGAACTGCAGAAACATAACAAGGATAAAACATCTGCCTCAAATGCTATGTGTATGTTTCTTGCAATGAATACCGCCGGATTTCAGCTTGTGCCTGCAACCGTGATTGCAATTTTAATAGGTATAGGTTATAAAAATCCGACATCAATTATTGCACCGACATTACTGGTTACCGCAATAGCATTTATCAGTGCAATAATTCTTGCAAAAATTTTCCAAAAATTCTGGAAACCTCAATATATCAAATCTCACTGCTCTATGGAGCGAGAAGAACCTATTGGTAAACAATCCGGATATAAAAATTCTGAGGAGGATAGCGACTGATGTTTCACTCCGTAATGAATTTTATATCACTCTGGGCATTGCCTTTTATAATAATACTAATTTTAACAATGGGACTAATCAAAAAGGTTCCTATATATGAAGTCTTTACAGACGGAGCAAAAGAGGGCTTCAAAGTTTCAGTTAATATAATACCATATCTGGTGGCAATTATTGTGGCAATATCAATGCTGAGGGCCTCCGGAATAATTGAGTTAGCCGGAGAAACATTCGCCCCGTTACTTGCCCATTTTAATATACCGGCTGATATAATTCCGATAATGATAGTCAGACCGCTATCAGGCTCAGCAGCACTTGGAATATTTTCCGATATTGCCCATACTCTGGGGCCAGACAATTATGCAACCACTCTATCTGCGGTTATGGTCGGAAGCAGCGAAACAACATTTTATATTTTAGCAGTATATTTTGGAGCTGTAGGAATAAAGAAACTACGCTATGCACTTCTTGTCGGGCTGCTTGCCGATGTAATCAGCATAATTGCAGCAGTAACCGTATGTAATTTTATGTACTAGCCCCTAATCAACTTTGGTGCTGTATAAATATGTCTTTCAGTCCAGCTTTGAGTCACTTCATCAAAATGAGGTTTTACCGGAACTTTTACCAGCACTGCATAATTTATATCCACAAAATTTATCTTATCAACCTGTTCAATAATAAATCTATGAACACCGCAGTTATGGCAATAATGCTCATCCGGAACAATATTTCCATTTTTAATCACGGCTTTCAATTTTATTCCGCAGCATGCACATCTTGTTATATACCAGCGATTTTCTATTAATTCCCCGCAATCAGGACAGTAACAGATATCTTTGTCAGGAGTAACCTTTGTATGCTTACATTCTTTATTCCGTTTAAATAACTCCAAAATAAACATATTTCATGTATAACAATAAGAGTAAAAAAGTCAAACTAATAAGCTTTAATAAGAAATATTTTTATACCGTTATCCAATCTTTCAACTCTTTTTACATACTTATAATCTTCTAGCTGGGTTAATATCAGAGTAACAGCAGGTTTTTTCCCGGTCATTTTTGCATAGTAGAGTGCTTGTCCGATACTTTCTGCCCATTTTTTTGCAAAATCAAATTCAATGGCGTAATCTTTAGTTAAACAGTCAACTCTTGTATTATCCCACAAAACAAATTCACGCTTACCAAAATCATCACGGCACCACTGACTTACATAATAAGCTTCTTTCATTCCTGAACGCATATCCTGCGTCTCATAAAGTTTTTGCGGAACATAGTTAAGCGTAACATAAAAAATGCCGCTAGCTATAAGCAAAACTGAAAAAAGAAATGCGATAAACTTATTTCTGTAAGTATGAATATTTTTTTTAGCTTTTCTTCCCATAAAAATATTATACAAAAAAATAGCCGGTTGGGTAATTGTAAAGGGGGAACTTCTCTATTTAAATAAAAGTATTGAATGTGAAAATCTTTTTCATACTTCCAGCTATTCTTAATTCCAAAGAGTCTTTCTAAGACTCTTTTTTTTAGTTGAATAATAATAATTTATTATTTATTCTCATACTGCTTTATGAATAAATTTTAACAAAATAAAAAAGCAGAGATTTAATTCAAATCTCTGCTTTCTAAATTAGGTGCTGGCATCGGGTTATCTTCCCAGGCGGTGGCCCGCCAAGTATTTTCACTGAAGTAAGTCTTTACGACCGTGTTCGGGATGGGAACGGGTGGTTTCCTTACTCTTGGACACCAGCGAATTCCTTCGCTGTACGCTCAAAATTGCATAATTATCATAAGCTACGTAATCAACAACTTACTTATTTCAGTATTATTTCCTCTACCAAAATTTTCAGGAAAAGCCCTCGTCCGATTAGTATCAGTCGGCTCAAAATGTTGCCACTCTTACACCTCTGACCTATCTACGTCGTATTCTGCGACGGGACTTACTGACTTGTGTCATGAGAGATCTTATCTTACGGTGGGCTTCGTACTTATATGCTTTCAGCACTTATC